>Ga0334901_1000040_pt1 | contig 222598 bp, 205 predicted proteins | sample GraSluR3_MG_3_FD_207216 | JGI IMG/M metagenome (GOLD analysis project Ga0334901, IMG submission 207216) | Sludge microbial communities from methane-producing bioreactor in Wageningen University, Netherlands - Granular Sludge_15_08-R3 | ecosystem: Engineered > Bioreactor > Anaerobic >... | reverse complement strand
TACAATCGTTACAGATTGATTTTGTTGGAAGGAGCGCAAAAGAAGTTTTATCAGAACTTGTGAATGTTATCTCTGGTAATGCAGACACAAAGGAAGACATTGCAGCAAGGGGGGCTTCGGGTGAAGCTATTTCTGAGCTATATAATATAGTCCTCGAAAACAATGAGGATATAGAATCATTAAGGAAGATAGACGAACCCACATTCAGTAAAGTTATTGAAGTCTTTATGAGTGAATACATCTTTAGACGAGTAATGAGTGATTTACAAAGCCGTTTTGAGAAGTATGAAAGTAATCCAAAAGAGGCAGTCAAGAAAGAACAGGAGCTTAAAAATTATATAAAAGTAAAAGTAGAGCTGAGAATGCGAGAAATGAAGCCAGAAAGTAAAGATTATCGCTCAAGTAGTATTAACAAAGAAATGAATAAATTGTTCCAGACATGTTTTAAAGCTTTCGAAGACTACGTATAAAACCAAGTATAAGGGGGTGCGCTAGATTGATTAATATTGTTTATAAATTTTCAAATTCTGAAGAGTATAGTGTCAAAGGTAACAGTATTACATGTAGTTTCGAAGATTATAGGTATACTTTTTGGAAGAGTAAATTAGAATTGCTGCCAGAATTCCCTTCAAATGAAGCTATAGATCTATTGGTAATATCATTAGCTGTATATGGGGCGGATAGAATAATCAAAAGAAAAGATTCGTTTAATGCATGGAAAAGAAGTATTCATTTGCACCTACCAGTGCTTAATTCAGATTTATTAGAAGAAAACGTGGAGTTGTTGAAACGTACGATTAATTTCCTTACAGGAGATAGTTGGGAATTTACATTCAGAGATAGAGAATTGACACTAGAGGAAAGAAAGATAAGAGACCAGATGAGGCAAACGAGGATTGATAAACTTGACATCAATAAACTGTGTATGTTTTCTGGAGGTCTTGATTCGTTTATAGGTGCTATTGATATATTGGAAGATGAAAGCAAGGATATTATTTTCATCAGTCATTATGGCGGAGGAAAAGGCACAATAGAATATCAAGAAGCTTTAAGAGAAGAGTTGATTAAGGAGTATTCCTTATCTAAGGATAATTTTTATTCTTTCTATGTTGCTCCTAATGGTGGAAAAGAAGAAACAATGAGATCTCGGTCTTTTATGTTTTTCAGTCATGCAATTGCGTTAGCTGCCTGTTTTAAGAAAAAACTAGATTTAATTATACCGGAAAACGGATATATTTCATTGAACATACCACTAACTTATTCTCGAACTGGAACTAGCAGTACAAGAACAACTCATCCACATTATATGGAATTGTTTCAAGGTTTATTGAATAATTTAGGTATAGAGATCACTTTATATAATCCATATCAATTCAAAACAAAAGGTGAAATGGTTACGGAGTGCAAAAATAAAGATTTTTTAGCTAGGAATATTATAAATACAATGTCATGTTCTCATCCCGATGTAGGGAGAATGCGAGGAGAAAGTGAGACCCAACATTGTGGAACGTGTTTGCCGTGTATTATAAGAAGAGCAGCAATTAATTCTGCTGGAATTGATGATAGGACATCTTATTATGATGAGGATTTTTCATCGGGGAAAACAGCTAGACAAAACTTGAACTCATATTTGCTTGGCCTTGAGAAGTTTGATTCTGAGAGAGCATACCTCGATATTCAAATGTCTGGACCTTTAAATTCAAATCTTGAACAATATGAATCAATTTTTAAGCGAGGTATTGCTGAACTAAAGGAAGTGCTAAAAGATTATCATGAGAATACTTAAATATGACACGCATACGCATCTTGATCTATATGATGACTTTGAAACGAAACTCAAGTATATTGAGAAAAACGAGATTTACACCATAGTGATGACAAATGTTCCAAAACTCTATAAAAAGTATAAAGACAAATACCCAAATTTAAAATTTACTAGATTCTCGCTGGGTTTACATCCAGAACTAGTGATTCAATACGGTAATCAATTTAAATTATTTTTGGACTATTTACCTGAAAGCAAATACATAGGCGAAATAGGCCTAGACTATTCAAAAGGTATAATTGTAGATCAGAAACAAATTTTTGAAAGAATTATAGAATCTTGCAACACTTTTGAAGATAAAATTATTAGTATCCATAGTAGAAAGGCCACAGATTGTGTTATTGATATTGTCGGAAAAAGCAAGAATAAGATAATTCTTCATTGGTTTACTGGAAGTAAGAAAGAACTAGAACGCGCTATAGATAAAGGATATTATTTTTCTGTCAATAGTGATATGTTAGTTACAAAAAAAGGAGCGGCACTTATTTCAGATATCCCCTTAAATAAATTATTAATTGAGAGTGATTCTCCATTCACAAAACAAACGAGAAACAACTTTACTGTAGACTATTTTGATGATTTTTATATGAAGGCATCTAAAATACTGGGTAAAACTGTAGATGAGGTTGAGTTGCTGTTTAGTGAAAATTTCAAGACTCTACTTAAGTAGATTAACTGAAATAAGGAACACTTAGGGTAAGACGAGTCATTTTAATTGGTGGTGAAGCTATGAGAGCACAGTTGTATTTAGATAATCGAATACGAAAAATGCTGAAAGAACCATTTGAGACCTTTGCAAAGACTTATCATGAAAGAGTTATACCGATATTTTCCTCATTAGAGGAAGAGTCACAGGCTATTGCTGATGAGGGTCTAGCCCCTTTTAACCGGACACTGTATTTAGTATGAATATCTTCCAAGTTGTACTGGTTAATAACAGCGATACGAATATTTTTAATTGTTATAAATAACAGTTCATGTAAAACTGTCCGGTAAATAGGGGCCAAATAACTTCTATTCTGAAGGATATCTTTTCTCATATGGCGAACAATAATTATTGTAACTATGAGGCCTTGCTCGGTTATACCAATAAATATAATCTATAACAGCCATAGCGATATCCTCATTGGTTTCGAAATCATCTATATAGAGGCGTTCCTTCTTAAGGTTTGAGAAGAAGGATTCTATAACAGAGTTTTCACAAGGTGAACTCTTTTCTCCCATTGATTGAATAATAGGGGTATCTTTCAGGAAGTCCTTAAGGTAATTACTAGTCTTAAAAACTCTACCTTGATCGCTATGAAGAACTAGCTTGGGACAAAGGGATAAATCTTCGTTATTAAGGGCACATTCTATTGTATTTTTAACTAACCTAACAGTTTGATTTTTATAAATCTTGTACCCAACTATTGCTCTATCATACAAGTCAATAATTACGCATAGATATTGTCGTCCTTCTTTTGAATCAATCTTAGTAATATCAATACACCATATTGAGTTTTTATGTTGTACGTTAAAGTTTCTATTAACTAGATTTGAATAGGGTTTAATCCCACGATAGAGAATTTTCATTTTTGGTGAGTACCAGGAAGCGGATAATAATCCATATTTTTTCATAATACGATAGACTTTTTTATGATTAATCTTAATATCATAAATATCATTAAGCTGTTTGGTGACCATACGATAACCCATCGTGTCTTTGTGCTTTTTTATACTGATTTTAATAATCATGTCTCTAATTTTAATATCAGGGTCTACTTGATACAATTTTTTATGCCAATCATAGTAACTGCTTTTTCCCACACCAAATGTTTTACATAAATATGTTATAGTATAGGAATTAGAGAACTTAAGGATATACTTGTAATAAACTTCGTTAGTTGGGTGTATACTTGTGGATTCAATATAAGTAATAAGGTCTTCTAGTTTCGCTCTATTAATCATCTCTTACTCCTCGCGTTATCTTTATTAATGATATTTAACATATATACTTCAAACTTACCATTGAAATGAGAAACTAATTTAAAAGGTACATTTACAATTCTTAAGCATGAGAGGATAATTTAAAATGAAATCATATATCATAAAAATTGAACTTAACGAATCAAACCCACCTATTTGGAGAAGAGTAATCATGCCAGCTGGTGCTACATATAAAAGGCTGCATGATATTATACAAAACGTGACCAACTTTAAGAGCGGATATCCTTTAGGTGGATATCACCTGTATGAGTTTGAACTTATAAAGGAAAACAAGATCGTTACAAATAATGAAGAAGCCTATATGGAGCATCAGGATTATCTTAAGAATAAGAAGTATTATGAAGAGCGGATTAAATTAATGCCCGCGAATATGCTTCAGTTTGAAAAGAATCATCAGGCGCAATTAAAGATTGAGGTACGCAAACCTACTAGTCTTAAGATTGACGATTATCTTGAGAAATATAAAGAAATCAAATACAACTACGACTTTGGGGATGACTGGTGTTTTACTATTGAGCTTGAAGAGATCGTAGAAGACTATTACTTTGGATACCCAACACTTCTTGATGGGGCAGAGAATGCACCACCTGAAGATGTGGGAGGAATCCATGGATTTTATGAATTTCTTGAAGCGTATCAGGATACAAATCATCCAGAGCATTCTGATATTATGGATTGGGTCGAGGATTGGAATTTCAAGGAATATGATTCTGATTGGATTAATGAGAGACTTAAAAAAATTAACTACAAAAAGACCGAGTGGGACAAAATTAAACACGATAATTACCGAGTGATTGTAGACAAGTATAGAAAATAAGATCTATTAATAAGGAGTAATTTAATTTTTTGAATTATCTTAAAAAGACTTTATGCTTTAGTTATATAATTAATAAAAAAGTAATCAATTAATATAAATAAGTTAGTATTTAATCTATTTAAGAAATATTCAAATATGTATTTAATCATTATATATTTTAGTATATAATTAACGTATTAAATTTTAGGAGAGCATTATGTCAAGACAAATGATAAGAATAAAACAACTACTATCTACTGCTGATACTGAAGCAGTGCTAGATAGATGTACTAATGGAGTATTGGGATTAAACGGAGATGATGGTTATCCATATACTGTGCCTCTTAGCTATGTGTATAGTGATGGTAAGATATACTTTCACAGTGCTAAGAAGGGATATAAGGTGGATTGTTTAATTAATGATCCTAAGGTATCCTTTACTGTTATAGATGAGGATATGATAGTTAGTGAAGAGTTTACTACTTACTTTAGAAGTGCCATTATTACAGGTAATGCAAGGATAGCAACCGGAGATGAATATGACTATGGTTTTAGGGCACTTGTTGAAAAGTATTCGGGTAATTTAACTGATGAAGTAAAGGAAAAGGCAATAAATGAATGTAAGAATGCATATATTATTGCCATTGATATAATTTCTATGACTGGTAAGGAAGCTATTGAATTTGTTAAAAACAGGAGCTGATATGAAGGAATATTTTAATTTCATTAATTTAGAAACTGATGAACTTATTACATCCACGGGTCAAAGATTTTCCATTTCATCCTCTGATGTGGGAGTATGCTATAAATGGGATGAAACGGATGAACTTAGGATAAGTATAAAAGATAAGACTATTACAAACATATATTTAAATGAAACAGTTAAAATACTTAACAGATACAATTAATAAAAAATTAAAGATAATATATTCGGCATATAGGAATCCCCGTGTGGGATTCTTTGCTAAGTTAATGATAATGATAACGGTGGCCTACGCCTTATCACCAATTGATTTAATACCGGACTTCATACCTATATTAGGTTACCTTGATGACCTGGTTATATTGCCAATACTTCTATACATATGCTTTAAATTAATACCTGATGATATTGAATATGAAGAAGTGGAAATGAAGGGTAAATGGTATTATGCCGTACCAATATTAATTATATGGATAATATTGATATGTTTGATTGTATTCAAATTGATATTCTGATATAATCTCAATAGAAAAAAATTGGGAGAGATTTATGACAAAGAAAAAAAGAAATATAATACTGGCAGCCCTAGGGTCAGTGGTAATAATATGCATAATATTCCTGGTATCCTCATACATGGCCAGCAGAAATTCAGAAAAGGCAATAGGGGAGATTAAGGATACCGTAATTAAAACAAAACCAGATATACCAATTGATTTTGAAGCGGTATGGGAAATAAATGAAGATGTTATCGGCTGGATTAAGGTTGACGGAACCGATGTGGATTATCCCATACTGCAGCATCCTACAAAGGATAACTACTACATGGATCATGACATAAAGGATGTACAGGCATGGATACCCGGTTCCATATATATTAATCTTAATAACAGCTCCGACTTTAGTGACAATAATACCATCATATATGGCCATAATATGGGCAACAAGACCATGTTTGGTACGCTGATGGAATTCTATAAGGAAGACTTCTTTAACGAGCACAATGAGATAATTATATATACTCCGGAGCATATATATACCTACGAAATATTTGCTGCGGTAACATACAACAACAAGCTTATACCTGCCCTATATGATTTAGATACAGAGAATGGATATCAAGCATTTTTAAATTCCCTATACGAAACAAGAAGTCTTAGGGACCATTACAGTGACAGGAAGGTGACCACGGAAGATAAAATTATAACCTTATCAACTTGCACAATAGACCATGATCATAATTACAGGTTTTTGATAGGAGCAGTTCTTGTAAATGAGGAGTAAAAGATACAAAAAGAAGGAGCTTAAGAGATGGCATAAAGTCCTGATTACAGTGGGTGTAATCATTGGGACAGCCATTTTACTTGAGCTTTTTTTAATTGCAAGAGCAGGCTTTAAGCTGCATAATTTAGGACTTTTGGACTGGCAGATAGAAAAGGCTCATGAGCTTTCCGATGATGAATCGAATATATTATCCGATGATGAAATCATGTACGAAGGGGAGAAGTATAGATTAAACGATGAATTAATAACCATACTTGTGATGGGTATAGACAGTCAGTATTATGTAAAGAAAGTGGAGGGCAAGAACTGCGGCAATCAATCGGATGCCAATTTTCTGCTGCTCCTTGACGGGAAGAAGCAAGAGATAAGGGTAATTGCCATATCAAGAGACACCATAACAAAATTAAGGACATATGATCCAAAGGGCGAGCCCCTGGGCTATACAAGGGCCCAGCTGGCTCTTCAATACGCCTACGGCGATGGAGGGCAGGGCAGCTGCGAGCTGACAAAGGAAGCAGTATCCCATTTAATGTACGGAGTTCCCATAAGCCTCTATGCATCCATCAATATGGGGGCAGTGCCCAGCATAAATAACGCGGTGGGGGGAGTTAAGATTGTAGCCCCCATAAAGGTAATAATAAGTTGAGTGAAATGGAACAAATTGAACTTTTAAAAACCCTGTCAAAATGTACAAATCCATTCAACTGTCCCCATGGCAGGCCCACCTTTATAAAGCTGAGCAAAAATGATATAGAAAAAACATTCCATAGGAGGTAACATAATAAAGTTATGGTTAATGTATATGTTATAGCAGGGCCAACGGCCAGCGGTAAAACTAAGGTTGCAATCGAGCTTGCAAAAAGACTTAACGGAGAAATAGTAAGCTGTGACTCCATGCAAATATATAAAAAAATGGATATAGGCAGCGCTAAACCAACTAGGGATGAATTGAAGCAGATAAAGCATCACCTTATAGGTGTTATTGAACCTAATGAAATGTTTACTGTGGCAAAATACCAAAAGATGGCCTTAGAAGTGATAGATGATATAATATCCAGGGGTAAAACCCCAATAGTAGCAGGAGGAACAGGACTATATTTAAATTCCTTACTGTTTGATATGGATTTTGCCGCAAGTCCTAAAAGTTACAATAGGAGAAAAGAATTGGAATCCATGACGGGGGAAACCTTGTACGAATATCTAAAAGTAATAGATAATGAGGCGGCGGAAAGAATACATAAAAACAATATTAAAAAAGTCATAAGAGCCATAGAAGCCGCAGAAAACGGAGATAAAGTAAAACCACTTAATGATTGTATGAACAGATGCAATTTATATAATTTTAAACTTTATGCATTGAATTGGGACAGGGAAAAATTATATGAAAGAATTAATAATAGAGTTGATGAACTGATAAAAATGGGCCTTGTGGATGAAGTTAGACAGCTTTTTAAAGAGGGTCTGACCTGTGAAAATATTTCCATGAAGGGTATAGGATATAAAGAGATTATTGAATATTTGGATGGGGAGATAACATTAGATGATGCCGTGTACCTTATTAAAAGAAATACCAGAAGATTTGCCAAGAGACAAGTAACCTGGTTCAAAAGATATGAAGACATGGTATGGATTGATGTTGATGAAACCATGACCGTGGATGATATTGTGGAGAGAATACTATGAGTAAACAGGTAAAAATTCATAATAAAAGTGATAAGCCAAATAATATAATAGAAAAAGAAAACAATGTATATTTTGAATGCGAAAGCATCGAAGCCCAGCTGCCCAAATACTTGAGGAGCTACTATATATACCTTAAGGGTAATGTACTTCCCATGACAAGACTTGCATATTTACATGATGTTTTATTCTTCTTTAATTACCTGGTTAGCGAAACTGATTTAACAAGGGCGGATAACCCATCTAAAGTGACCATAGAGGAATTAAATGATATAAAGTCCATGGATATTAATATATTTTTAGACTTTTGCAGAAAATATAAAGTGGAATCAAAGGATAATATTGTGGTGTATGAAAACGGGCAAAGAACCCTAGCCAGGAAGAAGTCATCCATTTCCGTATTATTTAAGCAGCTTTACAGAGACGGAATATTAGAACAAAATATTACCGACGGATTTGATCCCATCAGAGTACCTAAATCAGGAGAAACGGAAATCAAAGCACTAAATGATGATGAAGTTATGATAATGCTGGATTCCGTAACAACGGGTCAAGGCCTTACCAATCATGAGAAGACATATTGGGAGAAAACAAAGCTTAGGGATAAAGCTATACTGGTGGTATTTATAACCTATGGACTCAGGCTTTCTGAGCTTCAGCAGCTAAATATATCATCCTTTAACTTTGACCGGGGAGAATTTAAGATATACAGAAAACGCGGTAAGGAATCCCTGATGCCTTTAAATAAATCGGTATACAAGGTTTTAATGGAATACATAGATATGGAAAGACCGGATGATGAAAAGATAATAGCAGGACATGAGGATGCATTGTTTTTATCCATGCAGGGGAAAAGAATAACAGAAAGAGCCATAAGGGAATTGGTTAAGAAATATACATCAATAGCATTAAAAACCAGCAGAAGAGCAGGCTACAGCCCTCATAAATTAAGGGCAACGGCAGCAACAAGTCTGATTGGCAGAGGAAATTCCATATATGATGTTCAGGCCCTTTTAGACCATGAGCAGGTAACCACCACTCAGCTATATGCAAAGCATAAACAGAATGTAAAAAGAGATCTGGTAAAGAATATGGAATGGGAGCTTGAAAGAGAGGAAAAATAATGAAAGAATACTTGATGAGGGAATTTAATATAGATGAATGGGTAATTGATTTGGTTAACTCGGAGGAAGCCTTATTAAAGGATAGATTTTCAGGTTTTAATGCTGCTTTGGAGGTTAATCAATATAAGATATTAAAATCCCTTCAAAAAAACAGAATAAGTGATATGCATTTTTCCTGGACCACGGGTTATGGATACGGAGATATAGGCCGGGAAGCCGCCGAAAAGGTATATGCGGATGTATTTAATACGGAAGCTGCTTTGGTAAGACCTAATATAGTAAACGGTACCCATGCCATAGCCTGTACCTTGTTTGGAATATTAAGGCCTGGGGATCAGCTTATATATGCATCGGGTAAACCATATGATACCTTGGAAGAAGTAATCGGCAATAACGGAAATGGATTTGGTACCCTAAGGGATTATGGCGTAACATATGATTATGTACCTTTAAAGGATAATCATATAGATAAGGAAGCTTTGACAGATAAAATAAACGATAAAACAAAGGTGGTGGCAATTCAGCGTTCTGTGGGATATGATTACAGAAAAGCCATTGCCCTAAGTGAAATTAAAAATATCACAGAAACTATACACGGATTAAATAAGGATATCATAGTAATGGTGGATAATTGCTATGGCGAGTTTGTTTATGACAAAGAGCCCACAGATTACGGAGTGGACATTATGGCGGGCTCCCTTATTAAAAATCCCGGAGGCGGTTTGGCATTGACCGGAGGGTACATCGTGGGACGAAGGGATCTTATAGATAATATATCATACAGAATGACTTGTCCCGGAATAGGATCGGAATGCGGTCTTACCTTCGGACAGACAAGAAATGTATTGCAGGGATTGTTTTTAGCTCCCAAAACAGTTAACGGAGCACTTAAGGGCTCAATATTATGCGGAGCTGTATTTAATAAGGTGGGATTTGAAATCTGCCCGGATATTTCAGACGAAAGAAGCGATATTATACAGGCAATTAAATTTAATGATCCGGATATTATGGTTGCCTTCTGCCAGGGAATCCAGTCGGCTTCTCCTGTGGACAGCCATGTGGCACCAATGCCTTGGGATATGCCGGGGTATAAGGATCAGGTAATAATGGCAGCAGGAGCATTCGTACAGGGGTCTTCCATAGAATTATCTGCGGATGCACCTTTGAGAGCACCCTTTATCGCATATTATCAAGGCGGGTTAACATATGAACACTGCAAATTCGGAGTAATTAAGGCTTTGGATGAGCTGGTAAAAAGAGGTTATGTAAAACTGTGAAAAAAAGAGTTTACCCCAAAAAAGTAATTGGAGCCTTTTCCAAGGATAGGCGTAAAAACAGAAAAAAAGGACGTAGAATATTCTACAGTGATGTAAGGTATAACTTAAAGAGAACGAGCATGCACGATAAGCTGATAGCTTTTTTGAAGCTTGGCCTGCTGTTTTTTGTAAGTATTATCATACCTATACTTCTTGTTACCCTAAATAAAGATCTGATTGGTCAGTTAAATAATACAGAGGATCTTATGATAATGCTGGAAGCCCATAAAGGAATTGCATTCTTAATATTAATTGGGCTTCAGATGCTGCAAATAGTAATATGTATGCTGCCGGGACAACCGATACAATTTGCATCCAGCTATTTGTATGGTTTTTGGCAGGGATACCTGATATCCATAATCGGAGCTATAATAGGTACTGTGGTAACCTATAATATAGCTAAATTTTTAGGTAAGGATGCCCTGCATATATTATTTGGCGAAAAAAGAGTCAACGAATATATGAGAAAGCTAAACAGTGGTAAAGCCTACATAATCATACTGCTCATATATTTAATACCGGGGATTCCAAAGGATTTGATGTGTTATGTAGCGGGCCTGTCGGAGATTAAAATAAGGCCGTTTATAATAATATCCACCATAGGAAGGACTCCGGGAATTATGGGGAGTCTTTTGATGGGTAGTATGCTGGAAAATGAAAATTACCTAGGTCTTGCCATAATGGTATTAATTGCAATTATTATATCTTATGTATTTTACAAAAACAGAAAGAGATTAATAAATTACATAGATAGACTGGAAAACAAGGATAGTTAACGATAAAGGTATTATGTAAATGAATAAGACAAACGCCATGAGGCTTTTAGATGCCGCCCATATCAATTATGATATAACTGAATACGAATATGATGAAAAAGACCTATCAGGGCTACATGCCGCTGACAATTTGGGTCTTTCTTATTATGAAGTATTCAAAACCTTAGTATGCATAGGTAATGATAAGGAGCATTATGTTTTTTGTATTCCCGTGGATATGGAGCTTGATCTAAAGAAAGCAGCTAAAGCCGCAAATATAAAAAGTATTGAAATGATTAAAATGAAGGACTTACTTCCCCTAACGGGATACATGAGGGGAGGGTGTTCCCCAATCGGAATGAAGAAGCAATATAAAACATATATAGATGAAAACGCAATTTTAGTGGAATATATTTATATCAGCGGGGGAAAAAGGGGAGTACAAATCAAATTAAAACCTAATTTACTCAATGAATACCTTGGAAATACCGGGTTTTACGATATTTGTAAATAAAAGAACAATTGTTTATATTTCTCTTGACAAACATATGTTCGGGTGTTAGAATATAACATATCAGAACAAGTGTTCTAAAGAGAGGTGAGTATCATGAAAAAGAAATATAGAATAGTATCTCCGGTTAGGTTCATAATATTCGTTACAATAGTAATGATATTACTTGCTACTTTAATTATACATATGATAGGTTTAGATGCTGTGAGCGGCGGATCTAAAACTTACTATAAACAAATCGAAGTTACTTACGGTGACACATTATGGAATATTGCCGAAAGAAATATGCCTAATGACATGGATACAAGACAAGCTGTTTATGAATTGGCTGAATTAAATGATATTGATGATGGGGTTATATACCCGGGACAGATATTATTAGTACCAACCGAAAATCCTGATAATGTGTAAAAAAGTGAGGCTCTAATTTTCGATTTAAGCGATTTTATTTTATCGATAGGTACTGTGAGACCTTTAAATAATTTATTAAAATATTAAAAATACCAAACACTAACTAACATACTGGAAAACCAGGCATTTCGCCTGGTTCATTCCTTTTGTTATAAACTATTCCCAAAATTAAGATTTAAGGAATAGTTATGCATGTTCCCCTTTGGTTATTTCTAATACCTTATCCCTTAGCTCATATAAAAATCTCTGTCTGTATTTATATCTTGCGACTCTAATTATTTTATTATATGTGTTTCTATTACTATACCCGCCTATAGCTCCGGCTATTAATACACCTTGAATAAGTTTTGCTGCCAGTAATTCTTTTGTTATAAGTTTAGAAAGTTCATCAACATTTAAATTCTTAGTATCCTTATTTATAAGAAAGTTATCCAGCTCCCTAAAATATTCCATGCGATTTATGCCCTTTGACAAGGATGCCTGCAATAGCTTTAATATGTAAAGCTTTTCGAATTCTGATTTGTAATCAAATCCGTAAACTGCAGCCATGGAATACATGCTTTTTAGAATAATACTTAAAAATATGGGTAAATCAGGAATACCTATGCCAAAGGCACCTAAAATAAGACCTTCCTTATATGTTAGGTTCCTACCCTTTTCATATAATTTTTTAGAATCTTTATCAAAAGCGGTAATATTAGTATAATTAATTTCTTTTTCCAAGGCTTTTATATTTATAGTGTATTTTTTTTCTATACTTTTAAGTCTTATGGCCTTGGTTATTTTAATAATACTGTTTTTTACCAGGGTATCTATTTTATCATTTACCTTAATGATATCATTTACCTCTGACTGATCGTTTAGTTCTAAAAATTCAACTTCCCCATTATTTAGTTTTTCTATTTCTTTTTCAATTAATAATATATATTTATTCATAATTAATGATGGAATAACCTTATTCCGTTAAATACCATTACCATATCATATTTATTGCATGTTTCTATTACCTGATCATCTCTAATGGAGCCGCCGGGTTCAACTATATATTTAACTCCGCTTTCCTTGGCCCTTTCAATGTTATCACCAAATGGGAAAAATGCATCTGAAGCCAGGGCTACACCATCAACCTTGTTTAAGATATCTCTTTTTTCATGTAACAGAAAGATATCCGGTCTTGTGGTAAAAAGATCCGTAAAATCAAATTCTGATAAGGATTCGGGGGTATCTTCCATAGCTATGTATCTATCGATGAAATTATCCCTTACTGCCCTGCCCGTTTCCGGCTTAAAAGGAAGATTTAGTACCTTTTCACACTGTCTTAAATGCCAGTTGTCAGCCTTTGTTCCCGCAAGTCTTGTGCAATGTATTCTGGATTGCTGACCGGCTCCGGTGCCTATTACTTGTCCGTCAACAGCATAAGCTATTGAATTTGACTGGGTATACTTAAGTGTTATGGAAGCTATTATTAGATTATTTATTGCATCTTCATTAAGCTCCTTATTTTCAGTTACAATATTGCTAAGGCATTCTTTTCCTATTTTAATGTCATTTCTTTTCTGCTCAAAGGTAACACCGAATATATGTTTTCTTTCGGTTTCCAAGGGTAAGTATTTTGGATTCATTTTTAGCACAAGATAATTGCCCTTTTTCTTTTCCTTTAGAATATCCAAAGCTTCTTTGGTGTAATCCGGTGCAATAATACCATCGGAAACTTCCCTTTTTATAATAGTTGCAGTAACCTCATCGCAGGTATCGCTTAGGGATACAAAATCACCAAAGGAGGACATTCTGTCCGCCCCTCTGGCCCTTGCATAGGCTGTGGCAATTTCAGATTTGTCTAATCCTTCTATATCATCCACAAAACAAGCCTTTTTAAGGTTTTCACTCATCTTATTTCCAATAGCAGCAGCAGTCGGACTGACATGCTTAAAGGATGCCGCCGCAGGTTTTCCTGTAGCTTCCTTAATTTCTTTCACCAACTGCCAACCATTCAGTGCATCCATCAGATTTATATATCCGGGATTGCCGTTTAATACTTCAAACGGCAAATCTCTACCATCATCCATATAAACACTGGCAGGTTTTTGATTTGGATTACATCCATACTTTAAATTCATAATGTGCCCCCTTAAACATTAATCTCAGTAGTAATATTTTCCCTCATTGAATATTCATTTAATATAGGTTTAATATATTCATTTAAAAATTCAGTTACCTGGGAAGAGCTCCTTCCGGTATATAGCTTAGGATCAAGCTGCTTTAGTATCTCCTCTTTGGTTAACATAAAATCTTTATCATTAGCTATTCTATCCACAAGATCATTACCGGTACCCTCAGTCTTTACCTTTAAAGTAGCTGCATGAGAATGTACCCTTAATCTTTCATGAAGCTCTTGTCTGTTACCGCCCCTTTTAACAGCTTCCATCATGATATTTTCAGTGGCGATAAAGGGTAATTTTTCCATTATTCTTCCCTCTATTACCTTAGGGTATACCACCATATCACTGGTAATGTTAATGTAAAGGTTTAATATGGAATCCACAGCCAAAAATGCTTCCGGTATGGACACCCTCTTATTAGCAGAATCATCCAAAGTACGTTCAAACCATTGGGTAGCTGCGGTAATTGCAGGATTTAATGAATCTAATATGACGTATCTTGCAATGGATGTAATTCTTTCCGATCTCATGGGATTTCTTTTATATGGCATTGCCGATGAACCTATCTGATTTTTTTCGAAGGGTTCTTCCATTTCTCCAAAGGATTGAAGTATTCTCATATCATTGGAAAACTTAGAAGCACTTTGTGCCACTCCGGATAATATGTAAAGCACCATACTATCTACTTTACGGGAATATGTTTGACCTGATACGGGCACGCAACCATTAAAACCCATTTCCTTAGCTATAAGGTCATCTATTCTTTTAACCTTGGATTCATCCCCGTTGAAAAGCTCCATAAAGCTGGCTTGAGTACCGGTGGTTCCCTTAGAACCCAGTAAAAGCAGCTCATCTATTTTTCTTTCAATCTCTTTAAAATCAAGATAAAGATCATATATCCATAGGGTCGTTCTTTTTCCCACGGTGGTAAGCTGGGCCGGTTGCAAATGGGTATAACCTAAACAAGGAAGTTCTTTATGCTTATCTGCAAATTCCGATAGGTTTTTTATTACCTGTAACAGTTTTTTGTTAGTTAGAGTAAGGGCTTCCTTCATCAAAATAATATCCGTATTATCCCCGACATAACATGATGTGGCACCAAGATGGATGATGGGTTCAGCCTTTTTGCATCTCTTTCCATAGGCATAGATGTGGCTCATTACATCATGTCTTACTTCTTTTTCCCTGGCCTTTGCCACTTCAAAATCAATGATATCCTTATTTTCAATCATTTCATCAATTTGCTCTTTGGTCACATTTAGCCCAAGTTCGTGTTCAGCCTTAGCAAGCGCTATCCATAGCTCATGCCATGTTGTGAATTTTTTTTCTTCCGAAAAGATGTACTTCATTTCATTACTCGCATAGCGAGTAGAAAATGGTGACATGTAAATATTTGTATTATCCATTAGTCGCCCTTTCTTTTATTATATATTCTGGTTCTTGTTTTTTTTGTCTTTAAGTCAATAAATTTAACCATCAAGGATATCTTGTTATCCTGATTTAAATTATTCCATATGGTATTTCCGAATTCATCAAAATCATCTATTATTTCAATTTCCTTAGGCTCACCTTCAAATGGTGGCAATGGGTTATCGTTATTTCTATAGGTGTGAATAAAATGACCCTTAAATTCCTCAGGAGTATATTCAAAAAATTGTCTTCTGCATGATGTGCCCTTGTCATCACTTGCCTTTAATATGCTAAGCCTATATGCAAAATCATTTTTTTCAAATTCCAAAAGACCGCTTATCCTAGGAGTATAATTAGGTTCATCGGGCTCAAAAGTCCTGGTTCTTAATGCTTCTTCAAAGGATAAATTCTTTGATATATGGTTGAATATGGTATCGGTTTGATCTCCGTTTGTAACTATTAATTTATTATCGTATGTTTTAACAGGATAATAAACCACCAAACTTGGGTCAAATTCCATTTCCAAATCATAGGGTGCTATGGCTACGTTATTGTTTTCTTCAAAAAAATACCTGTTTCTGCTGTTTTCACTTCTTCCCATAATAAAATAAGCAACAACAGCACTGTGGCTATTTTTGCCTATAATTATCCCCCTGCCAAAATAAGTGTTTTCCTTTAAATCAATTAACCTCATTTTCTTAATTTCCCTTTCCATCCAAATAACTCTGCAATATAACAACTGCCGCTTGCTTGTCAATTACTTTCTTTCTGTCTTTTCTTTTGACATCGGCATCTATTAGTACTCTTTCTGCTATTTTAGTTGTAAACCTTTCGTCCTGCCAATCAATATTAACCTTAGAATGCCCCATACTTCTAAGCTTATTTTCCAGTCTTTCTTTAAATTCATATACCTTTTCTGTCTGTATACTGTCAGTTCCGTTTAAATTTTTAGGCAAGCCAATTACAACGGTTTCACAATCATATTCCTTAACGTAATCAACAACCTTACCGGTGTCTTTTTTGATACCGACTCTCTCTATGGTAGTAATACCCTGAGCTGTTATACCTAAAGGATCACTGACTGCTACTCCTATTGTTTTATCCCCAACATCAAGTGCCAATATTCTCATGCTATTTACCCAAGTACTCCCTTAAAACTTCTTCTAAAAGCTCATCCCTGTCAATTCTGCTTATGAGATTTCTGGCATTATTGTGGCTTGTGATGTATGAAGGATCTCCCGAAGTAATATAACCCACCATTTGATCGATGGCGTTATATCCTCTTTCATCCAAAGCATTGTATACTTCGGTTAGGATATCCCTGTTAGATCTTTTTTCTGCCTTTTCGGTTTTGAACATTAATGTATCTCTTTTCATATTGACCTCCTATAATAAAGTCTTTGCTATATCCAACGCTTCATCTATTTTATTTACATCCTTTGCGCCTGCTTGGGCCATGTTGGCTTTACCGCCGCCGCCTCCTCCTGCTGCATTTGCAATAGGTTTTATTAATTTACCTGCATGGTAACCTTTTTCAACCAAATCATCGCTTACGGAAACAATAAACATTACTTTACCGTCATTTACCGTGGCAAAAGCCATTATAGTATTCTTGTTTGATGCTTTTATTTCATCCGTAAGGCTTCTTAGGGCGTTTATATCCGTATCAATAAACTTCCTGGTAATAAGGTTAACTCCATTTATCTCTTCGGAAGAATTAAGAATATCATCGAGGGCATTACCCATCTTTGCTTGATTTAATTCCTCTATTTTTTTCTTAAGCTGCTTATTTTCATCCATCAAACCCATTACCTTTTCAGGTAATCCCATAACATTTGATTTTGCATGGTCAGAAATTTCATTTAAAAGCTTTTCGTATTCATTTAAGGTGTTTAGTAACTCCTTGCCGGTCACAGCTTCAATCCTTCTTACTCCCGAGGCAATTCCAGATTCCCCGGTTATTTTAAAGCTGCCTATAAAGCCGGTATTTTTAACATGGGTGCCTCCACATAGCTCTTTACTGTAATCGCCCATGGTAACTACTCTTACTTTATCCTTATACTTCTCACCAAACAGTGCGGTTGCTCCATGCTTTTTTGCTTCGTCTATATCCATTTCTTCCGTTATTACAGGTAGGAATAAATTGATTTTTTCATTTACAATTTCCTCAATTTTTTCCAATTCATCCTTTTTCAAACCTTCGAAATGGTTAAAATCAAATCTCAAATATTTGTTTGATACCAAAGAACCCGATTGATGCACATGGTCCCCCAATACTTCCCTTAAGGCCCTATGTAAAAGATGTGTAGCGCTATGATTCCTTGCCGTGCTGTTTCTTACGACATCATCGATTTTCGCGGTAACCTCATCCCCTACTTTAATTTCTCCGTTTATATCGGTTGCCATATGGATAAATATATCGTTTTCTTTAATAACATCATAAACATAGCAATTAAAGCTGTCATTAAACAGTATTCCCGTGTCGTCCAATTGGCCTCCGCTTGTGGCATAAAACGGTGTTTTATCAAGGATTATAAGCAGTTTATCATCGCCTATTTCTTTAGTGTATATTACCTTTGAAATAGATTCGTTTGCATCATATCCCATAAACTGGGTTTTAGGTATATCGCTATATTCCTTAGAATCCTTCCAAGCTTCATCCTCTGTAGACTTCCTGCCGCTTCTGGCCATCTCCCTTTGCTTTTGCATATTTTCCTTAAAGCCTTCTATATCGATGGCTTTTCCATGCTCCAGAAGTATTTCTTCGGTTAGCTCCACCGGGAATCCATAAGTATCATAAAGCTTAAAGGCCAGCTCTCCATCTAATTTATGAGTTTTTTCCTCATTCATTTCATCGATAAAGGTTTTTAGCTTTAGCATACCTTGATCCAAGGTTTGGGCAAACTTTTCTTCCTCTATCAATATGATTTTTTTAATATATTCTTCCTTTTCCAAAAGTTCAGGGTAAGCATCCTTAGATATCTCAATCACCAAAGCTGCCAGGTCTTTTAAAAATACCCCTTCAATTCCAAGAAGCTTGCCATGTCTTGCAGCCCTTCTTATTATCCTTCTTAATACATATCCCCTGCCCTCGTTACTAGGCAAAATACCGTCACTTATCATAAATACCATTGACCTTAAATGATCGGTTATAATTCGTACACTTAAGTCGGTTTCATTCTTTCCGTCCATGTAGTCCACTTTTGCAACATCCGTTACACCATTTAATATATATTTAATGGTGTCCACATCAAATATTGAATCAACTCCTTGCATAATGCAAGCAAGTCTTTCAAGTCCCATTCCCGTATCAATGTTAGGGTGAGCCAAATCCGTATAGCTACCATCCTCTTCCCTTGAAAACTGAGTAAAAACATGGTTCCAAAACTCTATATATCTATCACAATCACAACCGGGCTTACAGTCTTCTTTTCCGCAACCGTATTCCTCACCTCTGTCGTAATATATTTCTGAACAAGGGCCACAAGGACCTATACCGATTTCCCAGAAATTATCATCCTTACCCAACCTTACAATTCTTTCTTCGGGCATACCTATTTGCTTCCATATTTCATATGCTTCATCATCATCTAAGTAAACCGTTGCCCATAATTTATCCAAAGGCATATGCAAATAATCATTTATAAATTCCCAGCCCCATCTCAAAGACTGTTCTTTGAAATAGTCTCCAAAACTAAAATTACCAAGCATTTCAAAAAAAGTAGCATGTCGCGATGTTACTCCTACATTTTCAATGTCTCCGGTTCTTATACATTTTTGACAGGTGGTCATTCTTTTGGCAGGAGGTGTCAGCACCCCTGCAAAATATGGCTTAAGCGGAGCCATCCCTGAATTTATAATTAGCAAACTGTTATCATCCTTAGGTATTAAAGATGCACTTTTTGCCACATAATGTCCTTTACTTTCAAAAAAATCTATGAATAATTTTCTGATCTCGTTTAATCCTAATTTGTCCATATTATGCCTTCCCCTTTTAATTATATCTTATAAATTATATCATATTTAATGGTTTGTGTCATCTGATATTTCACCTACGCCCATAACTAAATCATCCTTGTAAAGCACCAGAAACTGACCTTTCGTAACGGCTCTTACAGGTGAGTCAAACTCTATTTCCATGACATCATTTTTTTCATCATAATTAACTATGTGCCCCCTTTGGGAGTTGTTTGAAAACCTGACTTTTATATCAAAGTCACCAAAGTTTACCATAACTTTATTATGTTTTGTTATAGCCTTTAAACTGTATAAATCCTTGCTTTCTCCCAATTTAACCAAATTGTTCTTGTAATCAATATCAGTAACGAACATTCTTTTCCCCAGGGCAATATTCAATCCTTTTCTCTGCCCTATTGTATAGCATTGATATCCCTTGCTTTCTCCCAATTCAGAGCCTTTATTATCTATGAATAACCCCGGCCTTATATCCGCCCCGTTTTCCCTTAAGAAATCGATATGGGTAATATTAGGATCCACAAAGCACAGCTCTTGACTATCCTTCTTTTTAGATAAATCTTCATCTATTGTTTTGGACTTTGCCCTGACTTCATCTTTACTATGATACTCTTCCAATGGAAAAATTATTCTCTCTATCGTTTCCTGTGGCAGATAAGCCAGCATATATGATTGATCCTTTTCCCTATTATCAGATACTCCCGGGTATTTATTTCCGTCCTTATCTATAATTTTGGCATAATGCCCCGTTGCTATGTATTTGGCACCCAGCTTATCCGCTTCCAAAATTAGATGTTTAAATTTAATATCTCGGTTGCATATAAGGCAGGGAGACGGAGTCATACCCTTGTTATATCTATCTATAAAATATTTTATTACCTTTTCGTAAAACTCATCACTTACATCTTTTATGGTTATGTCTATCCCCAGCTTATCGGCAAGCTCCTTTGCCTTTATATGCTCTTTGTCATCCTTCTTTACCTTTAGATATATGGCATGAACATCATAGCCTTTTTGTAATAATAACAAAGCAGCGGTTGCACTATCCACACCGCCACTTAAGCCTATTAAAACCTTTTTATCATTTAACATCATTTTCTTCCCTACCGCATATACACTTGTGTTCGTCTTCTGCCATCTCGTAAGGATCAAAGCCTTTTAATGCATCATAATTCTTTCCGTTATTCTCGGCGTAATCATAGATAGCTTTTTTTATGGCCATATCCGCAAGCACAGAGCAGTGAACCTTAGCTTCGGGTAAACCCTTAAGTTCATCCACTATATCACCATTGGTAAGCTTTAATGCATCTTCTATTTTAAGCCCTATTATAAGAGTTGTGGCCATGCTGGAAGATGCTATGGCAGAACCACAGCCATATGCCTTGAATTTTGCATCCACTATAACATCGTTTTCCACCTTGATATGAATCTGCATTAGATCTCCGCAGGTGGGACTTCCATATATGCCTATTCCATCCGGGTCATCCATTTCCCCCACATTTCTTGGGTTCATAAAGTGATCCATAACAACGTCATTATACATATTTTCCATAATTCCCCCTTATTTTATCGGAGATATATCCCTTAATTTTTTAACAATATTCTTTAATGAATCCACCACATAGTCAATATCTTCCTTGGTGGTAAAATCACCTATACTAAATCTAATCGTTCCGTGAATCATGTTATCTTCCACTCCTATGGCCCTTAATACATGGGAAGGCTTCCCTTCCCCGGATGAGCAAGCAGAACCGGTGGACACGGATATGCCCATTTGATTTAGCATAAGCAGTATTGCTTCTCCCTCTATGGAAGAAAAAGATACATTTAAATTTCCCGGTAATCTGTATAGCATAGAACCGTTAACCTTAGAATGAAAGATACCCCTGTATATTTCATCGGCCAAATAATTTCTTAGATTAAGGCAATGGTCAATATGGGCTTTTAAATTTTCTTTGGCGAGCTCCGCGGCCTTACCAAAGCCCACAATACCCGGCACATTTTCAGTTCCTGCTCTTCTGCCGTTTTCCTGATGGCCTCCATAAATTAGGTTTATAGGTTCCCTTCCCTTTTTGATATATATTGCACCTATACCTTTAGGCCCATGTATTTTATGGGCGGAAAAAGCCATCATGTCAACATCAAGTTTTTTTACATCAATAGGTATATTACTAAGGGCCTGCACCCCGTCACTGTGAAATAACACATGGTTTTCATGGGCTATTTCAATCAGTCTTTTAATTGGTTGAACAGTACCTATTTCATTATTTGCCATCATTATGCTTACCAATATGGTATCTTTTCTGATTGCTTTTATTAAATCCGAAGGGTCTATAAGGCCATCTTTGTTTACATCCAAATAAGTAACATCATAGCCTTCTTTTTCAAGATACTCCAAGGTGTTTAAAACTGCAGGATGCTCTATTTTACCGGTTATTATATGCCTTCCTTTGTCCTTTAATTTTTCGGCGGTTCCAAGTATTGCCCAGTTGTCAGCTTCGCTTCCACTGGCCGTAAAATATATTTCATCATAGTCTGCATTTATTAGCTCGGCTATATTTTTACGGGCCTCTTCAATGGCAATCTTACTTTTTAATCCCAATGAATAAATATTGGATGGATTTCCGTAATTTTCCTTAAAATATGGCATCATGGCATCCAATACTTCTTCTTTTATAGGGGTTGTCGCTGAATAATCCAAATAAATATTTTTCATTTTAATCCACTATTTCTATATTATCAAGTTGAGCCTTAAGGTTTTTTCTTATACTAATAAGATATTCTTCCCTAAGCACTGCCTGTTCCCTGAGTTCACATTCATTTAATCCGGTTTCCCTTTTCTTTTTTGCCAACTCATTGATTCTTTTTATTTTTTTATCGTCCATATCTACTCCTAAAATCATAATTTACCAAATATATTATACACAATATCCTTTATTTTTCAACAGCTTTCACAAAAACTATACTATTTTACGTTTAAATAGGATATAATGGGGGTAGATATTTACGGAGGTAATTATGAGTGAAGAATTAAAGCTAACAAAATTAACCACCAGCGGTGGCTGAGCGGCAAAGGTAGGGCCGGGTGTCCTTTCAGATTTGCTATGCGGTATTCCAAAGGGATATGATCCTAATCTTCTGGTTGGGTACGGAAACAGTGATGATGCCGCAGTTTATAGAATAGATGAAAATAAAGTTATGGTTCAGACAGTGGATGTATTCCCTCCTATGGTTGATGATCCTTTCATTTTTGGAGAAATAGCCGCATGTAATTCCCTAAGCGATGTATACGCCATGGGAGCAGAACCTAATATTTGCATGAATATATTAGCTTACCCTAAAAACATGGAGCTCCAATATGTGAAAAGCATCTTGGAGGGAGGATATAGCAAGGTAAATGAAGCAAATGCCGTTATTGCCGGGGGTCATACCCTAAATGATGATGAGCCAAAGTACGGTCTTAGCGTCACAGGAATAACAGATATCAAAAATGTTTTAAGAAATGACACGGCAAAGGAAGGCGATTTATTAATACTTACAAAGCCTCTTGGAAACGGGATAATAAATAATGCATATAAGGCGGGCAGAGTTGAATATAAATACATGGAAAATGCCATAAAATTCATGAGAACTCTTAATAAATATGCCTATGATGTAATGAAAAGGTATAAGATTAACAGCTGCACCGATATAACGGGATTTGGATTAATGGGTCATTCATATGAAATGGCAAAAGGAAGCAATAAAACCATAGAGATATTTTCTAAAGATGTGCCTTTATTGGGAGGCGTACTGGATGCAGCTATAAAAGAAAATTTACCCGGTGGTACTTTTAGAAATATGAGCTATGTAGGTGAAGATATAACCATATCCCCTACTGTTTCGGAAAATCTAATAAATGTACTGTTTAATCCGGAAACTTCAGGGGGCTTATTAATCGCATTACCTGAAAAAAATGCCATTGAATTGCAAAGGAACTTAAAAGATTCCGTGGAATATGCACAGATAATAGGACAAGTAAAAGAAAAACAAGATAAAGCAATAAACATTTATTAATTTGGGAGCAGATGGGTGCTGGTGTGCCCTCCAGTCTTCAAAACTGGCGCGGGGAGTTAAGAGCTTCCCGGGTGGGTTCGATTCCCACATGCTCTCGCCATTTGATTAATGGGAGGTTTATATGAATAACAAAAATGAAATACTTAGGGGTTTACCTAAAATAGACGAGGTGTTGCAGGAGCAATGCCTTGAATTTTATCTAAATGAATTGCCAAGGGGTTTAATTTTAGATGTGGTTAGAGAAAGCATCAATAAAACCAGGAAACAAATATTAAATTCCGAAAAAGAATACAGCTATTCAAAGCTATTGGATGAAATTTTAATTGAACTGGAAGCAAAAAAGGAAAAAAGCATTAAAAAAGTCATAAACTGTACAGGCACTGTAATTCACACCAACCTGGGAAGATCTATTCTTTCGGAAGAAGCGGCCATGGCGGCATATATATCCGCTATAAATTATACGAACTTGGAATATGATGTATCAAAGGGAAAACGAGGATTAAGGCATGATCATATTGAAAAAATCCTTCGAGAAGTAACCGGTGCCGAAGCTGCAATGGTGGTTAATAACAATGCGGCGGCTACCATGCTTACCTTGTCTGCTTTGGGCTTTGGTAAAGAGATAATAGTATCTAGGGGGGAACTTGTTGAAATAGGAGGTTCTTTCAGAATACCTGATATAATGAGTCAAAGCGGCGCAGTTTTAAGGGAAGTGGGAACTACAAATAAGACAAAATTAGAGGATTACAAAAATGCAGTTAACGAGAACACCGCTGCATTACTAAAGGTGCATACCAGTAATTATCAAATTGTGGGATTTACGGAGGAAACGGATTTAGACAGCTTGGTTTCCTTGGGTAAGGCTTATTCCCTACCCGTCATTTATGACATGGGCAGCGGCCTAATATATGATTTAGATGAATATGGTATATTTGAACCTTCCCTTTTAAAATCCCTTAAGACAGGCATAGATTTAGCCTTATTTAGCGGTGATAAGCTCCTAGGAGGCCCTCAGTGCGGTATTATCACAGGAAAGGCTAAATATATCGACAAACTTAAAAAACATCCCCTGGCAAGGGTTTTAAGGGTGGATAAGATGACCCTATCTGCGCTTGAAGCTTCCCTTCTGCCCTATTCGGATAGAGACTATGCATTAAACCATGTGCCCACATTAAAAATGATCACAGCTGATAAAAAACTTTTAAGGGAAAAAGCAGAAAAATTAAAGGCTTTAATAGTTAACTGTAAAGGGGAAATAATCGAAGTACAGGATCAAATTGGTGGCGGCGCGGCACCAAACACCTATTTAAAAGGATATGGAGTTTCCATAGCTTCCGATAAGCATACTATTGAGCAATTGGAAAGAATGATGAGGAAAAATAATCCGCCTATCATATCAAGAATAAACAAGGATAGATTGATAATATCCGTTAGAGCTTTAAGTCAAGAAGATATTGAAGAAATAGCAGATTTTTTTGGGAAAATTTAAAATGAATAATATTATTATAGGTACATCAGGCCATGTTGATCATGGTAAAACAAAATTGATCGAAGCCTTAACAGGCATAGATACAGATAGGTTATCCGAAGAAAAACAAAGAGGAATAACCATAGATTTAGGTTTCGCCAATTTGGAAAATGACAGGAACCTTGACATAGGAATAATCGATGTGCCGGGTCACGAAAAATTCATCAAAAACATGCTGGCCGGTATAGGCGGCATAGATGTGGTTTTGCTGGTGGTGGCTGCCGATGAAGGCGTTATGCCCCAAACAAAAGAGCACTTTAATATTGTTAAAGGATTAGGTATTAAGACCGGTATAATTGTAATCACAAAGGCAGATATGGCAGATGAAGAAACAATTGAGCTTGTAAAGCTGGAAATATTAGACCTGGTATCAGGCAGTTTTTTAGAAGATGCGGAAGTGATAACAACATCCGTTATCAATGGGGAAAACATTCAATTACTTAAGGACAAATTGATTGATCTTGCTTATAGGGTCAACAAGGATGAGTTAAATGAAAAAAGTTTTAGAATGCCCATTGACAGAGTTTTTACCATCAAGGGTTTTGGCACAGTGGTCACAGGAACTGCCATAAGCGGAGAAATTTCATTAAAGGATGATTTGACCATATACCCTTCCCTTTTATCTTGCAAGGTCAGAGGACTACAAGTGCACGGTAATGAAGAAAGCACCGCATATAGGGGCCAAAGGATAGCTGTTAACATATCCAATGTTGATAGGGATAAAATCAATCGCGGAGATGTGATTGCAGAAAAGAATTCATTGAAAAATTCCATGCTGCTGGATGTGAAAATCGGATTATTTGATGACACAAAGAGAAAATTAAAGAATAATGACAGAGTACATCTATATATAGGTGCCAAGGAATTATTGGCAAAGGTCGTACTCTTTAAAGCCGAATCAATAAGCCGGGGTGAATATACTTATGCTCAATTCCGATTGGAAGAAGAAATTGCGGTAAAAAGAGATGACAGGTTCATTATAAGGTTCTACTCTCCCTTAGAGACCTTTGGTTTTGGCACAGTGCTCAATGAAAATCCAAAGAAATTAAAAAGATTAAAGGAATATAACGGTGAATATTTCCAGCTGCTTGATGGAAATTATAACGACTATATTTGTGCAATAGTAAAATACGGCAAAAATAGATATCCTAAATCGGACATAAGGGATGATAGAATAATTAATCTTAGTAACGGTTTTGCCATCGATAGGGATAGATATAAAGGATATGAGGAGTTTTCCACTTCGATACTTATTGATTTTTATGATAGAAAAAAAACAGAACCGGGCATGAAAAAGGATGAATTTTTAAATAAAATAGATGATAACAGAGAGTTTGCCCTGGCGCTACTTGAAAATTTTATAGAAAAAGGCTTATTTAAAAATTCAAATGGCTTAATATGTTTAAAAAACCATAAGATACAGTTATCAAATAAGGAGCTTGATACTATAGCTTTATTAAATAATATATTCAATAACCAAGGTTTTCAGATAACAAATATAAAGCAGCTGGACATACCTGATAACAGCACCAACCTTCTAAAATACATGGTAAATACAGGAGAATTGATATTGCTAGATGAAAACTATTACATAAGTAAAGACAGATTTGATGAAGCTAAGGAGTTATTCAAAAATCAAAAAGAAGGAATTTCCTTGGGAGAATTCAGAGATAAACTTAATACTTCAAGAAAAAGTGCCCTATTACTCCTTGAATATATGGACTCCAAGGGAATTACATATAAATCAGGAGAACTAAGATATATTAATATGTGATATTGTCACTTACAAATCATGTATTATTGATATAATAATACTAATAATAAAAGGAGGTAGTACAATGAAAATAGTTTTGAATCAAAGCGTAAAAGATCATATGATTGAACATGATATGCCTAATATCGTTGTATCTACTGCCACATCCCATGGCTGAGGGGGGCCTATCTCACAGGTACTTGCAAGGTTTGCAAGCAAAGATGAAGAATCCTTCCTAAAGGGACAAGGGTATAAGGTAGTAGAGTCTGAATTAGGTAAGGTATATTTGGATCGAAAAATTTATGCATATGATGATGTGATTACATTCAATCTAAGTAAATTCTTTTGGAGCACCACACTGTTTGTGGATGGTGTTGGAGTTGAAGGTGGATTGAACAGCAGTTGCAGATAATAGAAGAGCGGATTTTATACCGCTCTTTTTTACTATATTGACATTTTAAATATGTTCACCATATCTTCTCTATCCAGCACTTTGAAGCCTCCCAGCGTCTTAGTGCTATTTTTACTGGCTATATCTGCCATTATATCTATTTCCTCATTGGTTAATGCTCTACCCAATAATTCGGTGGTATTAATGGGCATCCCAATGGATTTAAAATAATCAAGGACTGCATTTATTACCATATCAACACTAATGCTTTCATTTTGGGATTTAAGCTTCAATCCAAAAACATTTTCCCCCATGCGTATAAATCTATTTGGATCTTCCCTATACACATATCTGGCCCAAGCACCCCATATAGAAGCCAATCCTGCGCCATGGGCAACATCAAACATACCACTTAATTCGTGCTCCAGTCTATGACATGCCCAGTCCCCTACTCTTCCCAAACCCGTTAGATTAATATGGGATAAGCTACCGGCCCAAAATACTTCGGATCTTGCGTCATAGTTAAAGGGTTCATCCATGGCTATTTTTCCATATTTAATAGTGGTTCTTAATACTGCTTCTGCTATTTCATCAGTCATTTCGTTTACACCGCCGGGTGAAAAGTACCTTTCAAAGGTATGCATCATTATATCTACTATACCGCAGGCAGTTTGATATTTAGGCAAAGTGTATGTTAATTCAGGATTCATTAAAGTGAATTCCGGTCTACCGTAATCAGTGCCCACACCAACCTTTTCTCCGGTCATTTCGTTGGTTATTACTGAACTGGAACTTGTTTCACTACCCGTTGCAGCTAATGTGATAATATTACCGTGGGGTAAAGCCCCTTTAATCTTTTCTTTGCCACTGTAAAAATCCCATACATCTCCATCGTATACGGCTCCATATGCTATGGCTTTAGCAGAATCCAAAACAGAGCCTCCCCCCACTGCCAGTATAAAGTCTATATTTTCTTCCTTGCAAAGCTTAATTCCTTCATATACCTTTGATAGTCTGGGATTTGGGACTACTCCCCCCAACTTTACATATTCTATATTTTCCTTTTGTATGTGTTTTTCCACCTTGTCCAAAAGTCCGCTTTTAATTACACTACCGCTTCCATAGTGTATAAGTACCTTAGTAGCTTCGGATTTTATTAATTCCTCTCCGATCTTATCTTCTGCATTTTTACCGAAGATTATCTCTGTAGGTGCATAATACTTAAATTTATTCATATCCTTACCCCTTTCTCAATTAACCTTATAGAATTGTATCATATAAACGGTGAATATGAAATAAAAATACCGGAGGAATATATTCACTCCGGTATTTGGGTTTATTTATGATTTTCCATGTATTCCATCATGCCTGCTGCCGCCTTTTTGCCGGCTCCCATGGCCAGGATAACAGTAGCTGCACCGGTTACTGCATCTCCTCCTGCAAATACTGCAGGATTTGAGGTAACTCCGTTTTCTTCAGCCGCTCCTATACCACCCTTTTTATTTGGTTCAAGATTCTCGGTGGTTTCCAGTATCAGCTTATTTAAGCTGGTACCTATGGAAACTATTACAGCATCCACATCTAATACGAAATTAGAATCTTTCTTTTCCACCGGTCTTCTTCTGCCGGATTCATCAGGTTCTCCAAGCTCCATCTCCACACATTCCAGTCCGGTTACATATTGTTTTTCATCTCCCAATACTTTTACCGGATTGTTGAGCAGCTTAAAGATTATTCCTTCTTCAATGGCATGTTCGATCTCTTCCTTACGGGCAGGGATTTCGTCCATAGAACGACGATATACAATGTATACATTTTCAGCGCCCATACGCTTAGCACATCTGGCTGCATCCATAGCAACATTACCTCCGCCTATTACCGCAACATTTTTATTGCTTTTAATAGGAGTATCATATTCGTCCTTATAGGCTTTCATTAAATTGATTCTTGTTAAATATTCGTTTGCGGAATAAACACCTAAAAGGTTTTCTCCGGGCATATCCATGAATCTAGGGAGTCCGGCGCCGGTGCCTACAAAAACAGTTTCATAACCCTCATCGAGTAGTTCATCCACCGACATCAATTTTCCCACAACTGCATTTCTTACGAATTTAACGCCTTTTTCCGCCAATTTATCAACTTCGGCTTGAACGATATCCTTTGGCAATCTAAACTCAGGTATTCCATAGGCTAATACGCCGCCTTCTTTGTGTAAACTTTCAAAAACAGTTACATCATATCCGTTGGCAATCAAATCCCCTGCGCAGGCAAGGCCCGCAGGGCCGGAACCTACAACAGCAGCTCTGTGGCCATTGCTTTTAATAGGCTGTATCTTTTCTTCACCAAATTTTTCCCTGTGCCAATCCGCAACAAATCTTTCCAGTCTACCTATGGCAACAGGTTCTCCGTCCTTACCTCTTACGCATCTTCCTTCACATTGACTTTCCTGAGGACATACACGTCCGCAGATTGCAGGCAATGAACTTGTGGCACTGATTATTTTGAAAGCTTCTTCAAACTCTCCCCTTGAAACCTTGGCAACAAATTTAGGAATATCAATAAGCACTGGGCAACCTGCAGTACAAGGATGATCCCTGCACTGTAAGCATCTCATGGCTTCATTTATGGCCATTTCTTTTGTGTATCCACTGGCAACCTCTACAAAGTTCTTATTACGAACTTCAGGATCCTGTGAAGGCATCGGATTCTTATTTTCTATAAAATTAATCATTCTGACGAACACCTCCATTTAAATTGCAGACATGTTGTCTTGCATCTTCTTCTTCATTAAAGTAAAATGCATTTCTAGCGATGATACCGTCCCAGTCAACATCTTGACCATCAAATTCAGGGCCATCAACGCATACATACTTATTTTCTCCTCCTACTGTAATACGACATCCGCCACACATTCCTGTACCGTCTATCATTAATGCAGTAAGGGATACCACAGTCTTAATATCGTAATTCTTGGTAACTGCGCATATGAATTTCATCATGATAGGAGGTCCCACTGCGATTACTTCATCATATTCATTACCTTCATCTATTAGCTGTTTTAATTTATCTGTAGTAAAACCTTTTTCTCCATAGCTTCCGTCATCGGTGGTGATATAGAGATTATCTACTCCGGCCTTGAATTCGTCTTCAAGAATTACCAAGTCCTTATTCTTAAATCCCATGACCATATCAACCTTAATACCTGCTTCATGCATTCCAGTAGCTATTGGATAAGCCAGTGCATTACCTGTACCGCCTCCAACAACGCATACTCTTTTCAAGCCTTCTGTCTCGGTGGGTTTTCCCAAAGGTCCAACAACATCCAAGAAAAAATCTCCCTCTTCAAGCTTAGCCATTAGCATAGTTGATTTACCGACAGCTTGGAATACTATGGTTATAGTTCCCTTTTTCTCATCATGACCAGCCATAGTAAGGGGAATTCTTTCCGCATACTCATCTGTACGCAGTATTACGAATTGACCTGGTTTAGCTTTTTTGGCAATAAGTGGTGCTTCTATATCAAACCATACCATGTCATGACTTAATTGTCTTTTACTTACAATTTTATACATAACCAATCTCCTTCCTATTTAGGTTCAAAACTCTGATGCTGCCTTACCAAAGCGTCATATCTGTCCATAGCAGCCTTTTCAGACTCTTCAAACAGTTTTTCTGCTCTTTCAGGGAACTTCAGGGATAATGAATTGTATCTTACCTCGCCCATTATGAATTCTTTATAGGATTCAGTCGGTGCTTGGCTGTCAATACTTAATGGATTCTTCTTTTCTGCAACAAGAAGCGGATTATATCTCATTAAATTCCAATAACCGGATCTTACGGCTCTCTTCATTTCCAGCATAGATTTATCCATACCAATCTTTAATCCATGATTTACACATGGAGCATATGCAATTATTAAAGAAGGTCCGTCATAAGCTTCCGCTTCCCTTAAAGCTTGCAATGTTTGGTTAGGATTTGTACCCATGGCTATCTGAGCCACATATACATATCCATATGTCATTGCCATCTGTGCAAGATTCTTTTTGTTAATCGGTTTACCGTTTGCTGCAAATTTTGCAACGGCTCCTATAGGGGTTGCTTTTGATGCTTGACCTCCTGTATTCGAATATACTTCTGTATCAAATACCATGATGTTAATATTTTCTCCCGATGCCAAAGCATGATCTACTCCGCCGTAACCAATATCATATGCCCAACCGTCTCCTCCGAATATCCATACGGATGGTTTTGGTAACATATCTGTATTCTCCATAACATAAACAGCATCAGGATTATTGGCATCAGACTTACATAAGTCTATCAAGGCTTTCCCCGCTTCTTCTGCTTCATTAACATCTTCCATGCCGCTAATCCATCTTTTGGCAACATCAGAATATCTGGAATCCTTTGCTAATCTTTCAACAACCGTTTTCATTTCTGCACGTCTTGTCTTCATGGATATAGCCATACCCAAACCGAATTCAGCATTATCTTCAAACAATGAATTAGCCCATGCAGGACCTCTTCCCTCTTTATTTACTGTATAAGGAGTTGAAGGTGCGGAACATCCCCATATTGAAGAACAGCCTGTAGCGTTGGCTATAAACATTCTGTCTCCAAATAATTGGGTTATCAGCTTAGCATATGGAGTTTCGCCACATCCCGGGCAAGCACCGGAGAATTCCAATAATGGTTTCTTAAACTGGGCGCCCTTTACTGTGGAGTCGTCAAAAGGTAATTCTTTATCAGTAACATTCTTAACTGCATAATCAAATTTAGCCTGATGGGATTCTGCCATTTCTCCGAAAGGTTTAAGCTCAAGCGCCTTCTTTCTTGCAGGACATACATCAACACAAGAACCACAGCCTGTGCAGTCCATTGCAGAAACTGCAATTGTGAACTTCTTTGTCTTATCACCTTTTAATGCTAAGGTTTCTGCTCCCATTTCTGCTGCTTCCTTGTCATCCAAAACAAAAGGCCTTATTGCAGCATGCGGACAAACAGTAGAACACCAGTTACACTGCATACAGTTATCAGGAATCCAATTTGGAACATCAACTGCAATACCACGTTTTTCATAGGCTGCAGTACCCGGAGGCAGAAGTCCGTCCGGAGTATCCATAAATGCAGAAACAGGAATAGAATCTCCGTTCATTGCATTGGTAGGATTCATAACTTCCTTAATATATTTTTCCTGGAAAGCGTCTAAATATTCATATTGATCAATGGAAGTCTCATCTTTTGCATCGATCCAATCTTTAGGCACTACGACCTTATGAATGTTATTTATACCTGCATCAACTGCGGCGCAGTTCATGTTAACTATTCTGTCACCTTTTCTTCCATATGTTTTTTTGATGGCTTCCTTCATGTATTCAGCTGCTTTATCAATAGGAATAATATTAGCGAGCTTAAAGAATGCAGCCTGAAGCACAGTGTTTGTTCTTCTTGCTCCCAAGCCTATTTCCACGGCATGCTTTACGGCATCGCATGTATAGAAATTGATATTATTTTCGGCTATATACTTTTTAGCTGAAGCCGGCAAATGTTCTCCCAATTCATCATCATTCCATATACAGTTCAATAAGAAGGTACCACCGGGATTTACATCCTGTACAATATCAAATTTTTTCATATATGCAGGGTTATGACAGGCTATAAAGTCGGCATTATTTACATAATATGTGGATTTTATAGGTTTGTCACCGAATCTTAGATGAGAAACTGTAATACCACCGGACTTCTTAGAGTCATACTGGAAATATGCCTGTACATATTTATCGGTATAATCGCCTATAATTTTAACACTGTTTTTATTTGCACCGACAGTACCATCTGCTCCCAATCCCCAGAACTTACAAGCCACGGTTCCTTCAGGGGAAACCACAGGATTTTCGGTTACAGGTAATGACAGATTTGTAATATCATCATTTATTGAAATAGTGAATTGCTTCTTGGAATCTTCTTTCCATAGATTTTCATAAACAGCGATTATATCTCCCGGCTGTATGTCCTTAGAACCTAGACCATAGCGACCTCCCGCTACAAAAACATCGTTAAATTCTGTACCTCTTAGGGCATCAACCATATCTAAATATAAAGGTTCTCCCAGGGAACCGGGTTCTTTGGTTCTATCCAATACAGCTACTTTTTTAACCGTTTTAGGCATTACGTTTAATAGATATTTAACTGAAAAAGGTCTGTATAGTCTTACTTTTATAAGGCCTACTTTTTTGCCTTTAGATAGTAAATAGTCCACCACTTCCTCAGCACAATCATTTACAGAACCCATGGCAACTATTACATCTGTGGCATCCTTTGCGCCGTAATAGTTAAACGGTTTATAGTCGGTACCGATTTTTTCGTTTACCTTTTCCATATATTTGTTAACTACATCCGGAACTACATCATAAAGGGAATTCACAGCTTCCGAATGCTGGAAGAATGTTTCCGGTTGCTCCGCAGAACCCATGGAATGTGGATGACAAGGATTATTTGCATGTTTTTTGAATGACTTTATCTTATCCCAATCCACCATGTCATTTAAATCATCATAATCCCAAATTTCAATTTTTTGATTCTCGTGGGATGTCCTAAAACCATCAAAAAAGTGCACAAAAGGAATGGATGATTTGATGGCAGCCAAATGAGCTACTGCAGCCAAATCCATTACTTCTTGTACACCACCTGCCGAAAGCATTGCAAAACCCGTAGCACGAGTTCCCATTACATCCGAATGATCACCAAAAATTGATAAAGCATGGGTTGCAACTGCCCTTGCAGCAACATGAAATACTCCCGGTAATTGTTCGCCGGCTATTTTGTACATATTAGGAATCATTAAAAGTAAACCTTGAGAAGCCGTAAAGGTGCTGGTTAAGGAACCGGCGTTAAGGGCTCCGTGAACTGCTCCTGCTGCTCCTGCTTCTGATTGCATCTCTACAACCTTTACTCTTTCTCCGAATAAATTTCTTCTGTCATCTGCAGCCCAAGCGTCAATATTTTCTGCCATAGGTGAAGAAGGTGTTATGGGATATATGCACGATACCTCAGAAAATGCATAAGCAACATGAGCTGCTGCTGTATTTCCGTCCATTGTTTTTAATTTTCTCATATCCTACTCCTTTCCCAATTCCAGCGCTGCTTTTTGTAAATAATTGTATTCGGGAACCCATTGTTCTTTTATGACCTGTCTTGTACATACATATAAACAGATTCCGCAATTTTCACAAATCTCAGGGTCAATAACAGCCAATGATCCATCAAGACTGATGGCTCCGTTAGGACAGTTATCTACGCAATCTCCACAGCCCACACAACAGAAATCACATACCGATCTCTTGAAATTAGCATCAAATGTATTGGAGCAAGCCACCTGCTTAGCACCCATATACGGAGCTTCAATTATCAAATTGTTAGGACATTCATGAACACAGTCAAAGCAGCCGACGCATTTGTCAGGATCCACCTTTGCTGTACCATCAACTATATTTATAGCATCAAATCTGCATACATTTACGCAATCTCCGCAGCCAACGCATCCTACTTGGCATAATTCAGGAAATTCATATCTTCTGTCAGAAGCTTCTTTACAGCTTTTGATACCCAATTCTTCAAACTTAGCATGAGCCTTAGAACCACCTGAGCACTTTACAAATGCAACATGATTCTTAATCTCAGTTAAATCATGAACTAAATCGATTATAATTTTTTTCTTACAAACTACTGAGCAAGCCACACAGCCCACACATTTCTCATAATCGACAACTGCACAGTTATCAATTACTTTAACGGCATTTTCCGGACAAACGTCCTCACATTCGCCACATCCAATGCATCCGAATCCGCAAATTTCTCTAGTTTTCTCTTCCTCGTCTTTGTTTGCGCATGGTATAAAATGAGTAGCGTCCCTTGGTATTAAAGTAATAATCCCCTGAGTACAAGCATCAATACAGTCACCGCAACCATCACATTTCTCTTTGTCGATAATCACTTTACCATCTACTAGTTTCATAGCATCACGGTCACATTTTAAAATACAAGAACCCAATCCAAGGCAACCATACTGACATTCGCCATCTAAAAAGCCTTTTTCTTTGGCTTCATCACAGGTTTTTATACCCAGTTCAGCGAATCTCTCTTTGCCAGCGGCTTCGCCACTACATCTGATAAAAGCAACTAAATCATCCGTCGCTTCTCGAAGATCGCCTTTGTTACAATCTTCTTTTTGAGTGTTTCCCATTTGCATTACCTCCTCTTTTATCTGTTCAAAACTGAATGCAAGTTTTGAGGTTAATTATGATTATAATTAACGAATTCATTTTATCACCAACACTTTGAAAGTTCAAGGAAATGCACTGTTTTTTTGGGCGTACAAATTGTATAAAATTGTGTACACAGTTATATACTATTAGCTATTTTATATATGAATTGGCAATTAGTATACCTATCACCCATAGAACCGTTGGAATATGAAGCTTTTATGGCATGCCTTATGGCGTGCTCCACACACATTATATTCGTATTATATTTTTTCGATATTTCCGGATATATATATTTTGTTAAATAGCTTTGACAATTATTGTTAATCTTGGCCAAAATAATTGCATCCTTAAGATATGAGTAACCGGAATAATAATTGGGGATACCATAATCATCCAATATTTTTGATAGCTTTAAATCAAGTTCCCTGTGAATTTCTTTAGAATATACATATTCGTCTATAAAATAGTCCATACTGTCTTCATTTAGTATTAAATATAGTTTTTCATCAAATTTCATACTGTAATTTCTTCCTTAATTTTATTAAAAGTTGCAGTACCAATACCTTTTATATTTAAGATGTCTTCTATTTTGTCAAAACCATTGTTGCTCTCCCTATAATCAATTATCATTTGAGCCGTAACCGGGCCTATTCCCGGCAATTCTTCAAGTTTACCTGCATCGGCTAAATTTATATTAATTAAACCATTTGATGCGGTTTGTTCCCCCACTTTTGGAATAATTATTTTTTCTCCGTCGCTTACCTCCTTTGCCCTATTAATACTGGTAACATCACCATCTATGGATACACCCCCTGCCATTTCTATTATCTCAAATAACCTAGTACCCTCTTCTACCTTATATACTCCTGGTTTTACCACGCAGCCATCAATATCAACATAGATTTCGCCTATTACATGGCTTTGGTTTTCTTCGATTACTTCGTTACTTTCAATTACATACTGTTCATCCGTATTGTTTTTAAACAAACAAAAAAAGATGGCAACGATAAACAGCAGAGCTGCTATAACCATCTTCTTTACTAAAGGATTAAGTAAATAATCCTTCACTTTACCTAATATAGTTTCCATATTATACATTTCAATCTCCTTCTTTATTCTCACACTATAATAATATGATATTACTAAAGCTTTATAAAATCAAGAAGTTTGATAAAATGTCAATTTTTAAACCAATTAATTACATTTATGAATTAAATATATAACTATCGCTTTCGTTATTTAAAAACTCATTAAAACGAAAACCTGAATTTTGATTCCCCACAAAAAGTATCTCGTCTTCCGCATTAAATACCTCATAGGGTCCCGGTGATATCTGAACATTATTGTTTCTCTTTATGGCTACTATGGTAACTCCGGTATTTTGCCAAATCATCAATTCCTTTATGCTCTTTCCTATGGTCCATGAACCCCTGGGAACTGTTTCTTGATAAATTGGAATATATTCATTGTTTTTAAATCTTATGGAATATTCAATTATAGCGTTGGTAGCTTCATTTAGCTCCAAATCCAATTGATTTCTTTCCTTGGCAATTTGATTTATTCTAATCCTTAAATCCTTAATACTTTCCCTTGTCTTATAGTTCTCAACAAAATTACCCGCCTGTTCCGTTGAACTCACATAAATACCTTTACCATGTTTTACTTCTACAATTTCCATATCGGATAACAGTGCCATTGCTTTTCTAATGGTTTCCGGTGAAACATTGTATTCACTGGCCAAAGTTGACCTTCCACTGATCTTAGTGCCCAATTTGATTTCGTTTGTGCTGATTTTTAAGGCCATATCTATGGCTATTTTCATATAAACGGGTAAACTATTGTTCTTTTTCATTTCAATTTTCCTTTTTAGCAATCAATTAAATAAAATATTTTCCCTTAGTACACTGATTTTATTTCTTTCCACATCCATATTAATAAAATCAAGCAAACTGTTTATTATCAGCTCCGGGCTTAAATTAGATATGGAGCCCCCATCCAGTAAAACCCTTAATGTCAAATATCCATCGGAATATTCATAATTAAATTCCCTTATTTTATCTTTGATATTAACTTCTTCATATTTTTTGGTTTTCTTCATTCTTTTTAAGGCTATTATTTCATTTTGTTCCAAATAACCATTTATATCAGAAGAATATTTAGAAATCGGTATCTTAATTACATATTTACAGGCTTTTGTGTCTGCTGCCAAGGTTTTCTTCCCTCTATAAGTATCGATATTTAAAATCCTGATGCCTTCAGGTAATTCCATGTTCAACTTTTCAATTATTTCTTTCCCATAGGAACATTGGGATTCAAATTCCACATATTCATGAAGCCCCGTGTAACCTAGGGATAAGGGCTGGGCAAATCCCATTATGGGATGGGGATTAAACCCTTTGGAATAATTGATATTTATCCCGGCTCTTTTAAATGCTCTTTTAAAAAGTCTTAAAAGATCAAGGTGGGAAATGTATATCATAAGATCCTTTTTCTCAAACTCAAGAACATATCTATTCATATATACCTCCCAGTTTGCATTCTATATGTTTATTTATGCCGCAGCCGGTGCAACCATATCTGCAGTCTTTAGTGGTTTTTGTTTCCAAAGCTTTATTATATTCATTAAGTAAATATGCTTTATTAATTCCGCTGTCAATTATATCCCAAGGGAGAATTTCATCCTTACCAAATTCCCTTTGAGCATAGAATTCTTTGCTTAATCCACTTATAACGAAGGCTTCATCCCATTTATTCTCATCAAAATACTCGGTCCAACCATCAAAGCCGCATCCCAGTTCATGGGCTTTTAGGATAACATCCCCAAGCCTTCTGTCTCCCTTTGCAAATACAGCTTCAAGTACACTGGTTTTGCTGTCATGATAATTAAAAGTAACGCCTCGGATTTTCAACTTGCTTGATAAATAGTTATGCTTTTCTATTAATTCTTCTTCCGAATCCTGTCCGCACCATTGAAATGGCGTAAAGCTCTTGGGAACAAAATTAGATACACTTACAGTTATATTGAATCTTCCTCCCCTTTTACCGTTAATTCTTTTGTTAATTTCCATTACATTTCTTGCTATTTCAGCTATACCGTCCAAATCCTCATAGGTTTCTGTGGGTAAACCTATCATAAAATAGAATTTTATCTTATTCCATCCTAAGATAATGGCCTGTTCAACAGCATCGTAAATATCCTTATCCGTGATGCCTTTATTGATTACATCCCTAAGTCTTTGGGTGCCCGCTTCGGGAGCGAAGGTCAACCCCGATTTTTTATAGCCCTGAATTTCATCAAGTACTTTAAATGAAAAGGTATCGAGTCTTAAAGATGGCAGTGATAAGGAAACATTTCTGTTTTTACATTCCTTCATAAGATCCATTGTTAAATCTTCGAATTTACTGTAATCACTAGTGGATAATGATAACAGGGATAATTCTTCATGCCCGGTATTAGTGAGCTGCTCTTTAGCAAGGCCTTTAATATTATCGCTGCTTCTTTCCCTAATTGGCCTGTATATCATGCCCGCCTGACAGAATCTACACCCCCTTGTGCAGCCCCTGAACATCTCCACTACGGCTCTGTCATGGACAACTTCAATGAACGGGATAATTTTTTTCCTTGGGAATTCGATTTCATCCAAATCATCAATAAAGGATCTTATCACTGGAAGTGGCGCATTCTCATATTTTTTGCTTATGTTTTTTATTTTACCGTCACTTAAATATTCTATTTCATAAAAAGCCGGCACATAAACTCCAGCTATCTTCGTAATCTCTTTAAGTATGTATTCTTTGATTTTGTTCTGTTTTTTTAGTTCTCCCACTATTTTTAAAACCTTGGGTAGTTGTAATTCTCCGTCGCCGATTAAAAACACATCAAAAAAGTCAGCCATCGGCTCGGGATTAAACGCACAAGGGCCACCCCCTATTATTATTGGATGATCTTCATTTCTATCTTTGGAGTATAGAGGTATTTTACCAAGCTTAAGCATATTTAATATGGTTGTGTATGACATCTCGTATTGCAGGGTAAAGCCCACCACATCTGCTTTGTTAATGGGCGTTTTTGTTTCGAGAGAATATAGGGCATAGTCATATTCCAGTAATTTATCCTCCATATCCCTTGCGGGAGCAAATACTCTCTCACAATACAAATCATCCTCTTTGTTAATAATATTGTATAAAATTTCCAATCCCAGATATGACATGCCTATTTCATACATGTCGGGAAAAGCAAAAACAAAGTGGCAAGAAACACTATTAATATCCTTAACCACTGAATTTAGTTCATTTCCTATGTATCTTGCAGGCTTATCCACCTGCCCTAGTATTTCCTTTAGTTTATTTGGCACACAGTTCATCTATACTTATACCTATTATACTTTCTATACCGACCATTAACTTCCTTGTTTCTTCTTTTCTCGCCAGAATTTTATCAACGATATCCTTCTTGTCCTTTACCTTATCCACTATGTATTTCATCCTTTTTTCAAGGCCCACATAGGAATCCTCTAATACCAAGCGATCGGCTAAACATAAAATATCCTGCTCATCAATATTTTCGATATCATTAAAAGGAGCATATCTCATATGTTTTTCCACCAACTTAGATTCGTTGCAATAACCCTTTTCTTTTAGGATCTTAGCACATTCCAAATCATGTCTTTCTCTGAGTCTTACCAAATCGTGCACAGAGGCAGCACCTTCCAATAAGTCAATATTAAGATTATATCCCGCTTTATTCAAATTGAACGCTATTAGGGTAGAAACCCTGGCAACTTCTTCGCAGTGGCCGATTATGTGCTTAGGTGTTTCATACTCTTTAAACAGTTCATTTTTAATGTCTTCTGTAATATAACCCATAATATCTCCGTTAGTCATCAAAATACTCAAATTCGTAGTTTTCTATTCTGACAGTATCTCCGTCCTTCAAACCAATTTCCTTAAGCTTTTCTATAGCGCCCTTTTTTTCTATATACTTATATAGATATCTCAAGGATCCCATATCATTGAAATTTGTGGAATTAAATATTTTAATCAGTTGCTTTCCATCCAAGACATAAACCTTGTCCTTTTCGTCGTAATAACAATTGATCCTTTTATATTCATCATCTAAATTATCTTTATCAAAGTCAAAAAGCTCTATCGGCTCTTCGTAATCCGGGGAAATATTATTAAGCTTATTTGCAGCTTCATTTAGCAAATCATTTAACCCGGCGCCCGTTGCTGCGGATATTGGAAATATTTCATATCCTTTGCTACTCACATAGGCCTTCAGTTCCTCATATTTTGTGTCATCGTCTCCTAATAGATCCATTTTATTTGCCGCTATTATCTGGGGCTTATTTAATATTTTTTCGTTGTATTCCTTTAGTTCATTGTTGATTTTTTCAAAATCATCAATGGGGTCTCTGCCCTCACTGCCGGAAACATCAATTACATGTATCAAAACCTTAGTTCTTTCTATATGCTTTAGGAACATAAAACCCAATCCAAGTCCCATATGTGCGCCTTCGATTATTCCTGCTATATCCGCCATAACAAAGGAGCTATCGTGGAGTCTTACAACTCCAAGATTAGGGTCTATTGTGGTAAAGTGGTAATTTGCTATCTTAGGTCTTGCGCTGGTGGCTATGGAAAGAATGGTTGATTTACCCACATTGGGAAAGCCCACAAGCCCTACATCCGCCAGCAGTTTAAGCTCCAATACAACATTTCTTTTTTGGGCAAAGCCTCCGGCTTCTGCAAAGTTAGGAGCTTGTCTTACAGGGTTTTTAAAATGCACATTACCTTTGCCGCCTTTTCCGCCCCTGGCTGCAATCAAAGAATCCCCGTCTTCCTTTAAATCCTTCATTAAAAGACCGGTTTCTTCATCCATTATCATAGTTCCCACAGGTACTCTGATTTCCAGATTGTTTCCCTGCTTACCGTACCTGTTTTTTTTCATGCCATCCTGACCGCTTTCGGCCTCATATTTTCTTTTATACCTAAAATCCATTAGGGTCCTTAGGTTTCGGTCTGCCACAAAAATGACATCTCCGCCTTTTCCGCCGTCTCCACCATCGGGGCCGCCCTCGGGTACATATGGCTCCCTTCTGAATGAAACAGCACCATTTCCACCTTTTCCGGAAATTATTGTAATTTTAGCTTTATCTACAAACATATTTTTACCTATCCTAATATTTAAATAGCCCCTAAATACTTAGGGGCTAGCAATTCTTATGCTTCTTTAGTGTATACGCTAATTTGTTTTCTGTGCTTACCAGTTTGTTCGAATTTAACTGCACCATCTATCTTAGCAAATAAAGTATCGTCACCACCGATACCTACATTGTTACCAGGGTGGAATTTAGTTCCCCTCTGTCTAACAAGTATACTGCCGGCACTTACATATTGACCGTCTCCGATTTTAAGTCCTAAACGTTTCGACTCACTGTCTCTACCGTTTTTGGAACTACCTACTCCTTTTTTACTTGACATGGAAAGACCCCTCCTAACTAATATCTATTCATCTGAGCTATTTAGCTTATGCTAGTATAGCCTCTAAAATTTCTGCCTTTGTTGCCTTACTGTTAACTGCAACGCCTTTAGCTTCTGCAATTGCCAATAATTCGTCTTTTTTCATGGACATATTAGCTTTTACATCATTAACTTCTTCTACAGGTTTGCTTTCAACCTTTTCAGCTTTCTTGGCTTTAGCTTCGCCAAGTCCTGTTATTTTTACCATTGTATAAGGCTGTCTGTGACCATTCTTTTTTCTGTAGTCCTTCTTTGCTTTATACTTAAAAATAATTACTTTCTTAGCCTTGCCGTTTTCAACGACTTCACCAAATACCTTGTAGCCTTCCACTAGTGGAGTACCCACCAGCATTTTGTCTCCTCCAACAAGTAAAACCTTATCAAATTCAACTTTGCTACCTTCAGAAGCGTTTAGTTTCTCAACGCTTATTACGTCACCTTCAGAAACTCTGTATTGTTTTCCGCCGGTTTCAATTACTGCATACATATTAAATTCCTCCTCATTCCAGACTCGCCAAAGTAGGTGCTCGCAGCTTAAAATAACCTACATTGTGCGGCTAACTTAGTTAATATAACACAGTTTAACTTATATGTCAAATGATTTAGTGCTTTTTTTATTCGATTACAACTCCGTCTTCATCTACAACTATATCTTCTTTATTTACCTTTAATTCATCCAATATTTTTAATTTGATGGCTTCCAAAACATCCATATTATCCCTTAAATATGCCTTTACGTTCTCCCTGCCTTGTCCTATTCTTTCGCCTTCATAGCTGTACCACGAGCCGGCTTTATCTACTATACCCATGGACACACCCGTATCTAGGATATCTCCCTCTGCAGAAATACCTTCTCCGTACATTATGTCAAATTCAGCCATCTTAAACGGAGGAGCCACCTTATTCTTTACCACCTTAACTCTCGTCCTGTTTCCCAGCATTTCATCGCCAGATTTTATGGTTTCTATTCTTCTTACATCAAGACGCATACTTGCATAGAACTTTAATGCTCTGCCCCCTGTGGTTGTTTCGGGATTTCCGAACATAACTCCGATTTTTTCCCTTAATTGGTTTATGAAAATTACACAAGTTTGGGATTTGTTTACAGATCCCGTAATTTTTCTAAGGGCTTGGGACATCAATCTAGCCTGCATACCCACATGGGAGTCTCCCATTTCACCTTGTATTTCTGCCTTTGGAACCAAAGCTGCCACTGAGTCAATTACGATTATATCCAAAGCACCGCTCCTGGCCAGCATATCACATATTTCCAAAGCCTGCTCTCCCGTATCCGGCTGTGAAACCAAAAGTTCATCCACATCAACCCCTAAATTCTTGGCATATAAAGGGTCCAAAGCGTGCTCCGCATCTATAAAAGCTGCTTTGCCTCCGTTTTTTTGGGCTTCCGCTATAATATGCAAGGTCAAGGTTGTTTTACCTGAGGATTCCGGTCCGTATATCTCAACTATTCTCCCTTTGGGAACTCCTCCTATACCTGTGGCCACATCAAGGCTTATTGAGCCTGTAGGTATGGCTTCAATATTTGTTCTGGCGCCTTCATCCCCTAATTTCATAATGGCACCTTTACCATATTGCCTCTGTATTTGATTAAGGGCTGCCTCCAATGCTTTTTCTCTTTCTTCGTTATTAACATTTATACTAACTGTTTTATCCATTTTTGCCATATCTACCTCCATTAAGAACATTTGTTCGCTTTAATAATAATATATGCTAATTTGCTTGTCAAGTAATATATACAATTTTATTATATATATGTTAATTTAACAATGTTTGAAAGTGCCTATTTATTACGAAATAGTATCATATACAATTTTCAACATATTAAGTGCGGTATAGTTTCTGTTCCACTTTCTGTTAATGTCCCTGCTTATTATTTCCTTTACTTCTATTTCGTTATTATAGTAAATGCCTATGTATACCAAACCCACGGGTTTTTCCTCGGATCCCCCCATGGGACCTGATATTCCCGTGACAGATATACATACATCGCTTTTGGTCTTATTTCTTAAACCCAAAACCATTTCCTCTGCGGTTTCCCTGCTAACTGCTCCAAATTTTTTCAGGGTTTTTGGATCTACACCCAGTTCTTCGATTTTAGCTTTGTTACTGTAGGTAATTATTCCCCTGTCAAAAACCTCAGACGAACCCGATATATCCGTCATAAGCTTGGCAAACAATCCTCCCGTACAAGATTCTGAGCAGGAAAGCTTAAGGCCCTTGGTTTTAAGCAGTTTAACAATAACTTCATTGAAATCTTCATCATCTTGACTATATATATATTCGCCTATAAGGTCATCCACCTTTTTTATCATGTTGTTTACAGCATTTTCAGCTTCTTCCATGGTGCTTCTTTTTGAAGTAATTCTTAAACTACACTCCCCTTCCTTGGCATAAGTTGCTATGGTTGGGTCCTGTTGCTTATCTATTAAATCAATCAGCTTCATTTCCAAAGAAGATTCTCCTATGCCAAAGGTCCTTAATACTTTATAGTAAATATGTCCGTCGATATGGTCCTTAAGATACGGTCTAACCCTTGATTCAAACATACTTGTCATCTCTCTTGGAGGCCCCGGTAAGGATATTACATATTTGCCGTTATGTTCTAGAGCAAATCCGGGAGCTGTACCTGCATCATTGAAAAAGGGAATGGCTCTCCTTGGTAAATATGACTGTTTAATATTGTTTTTTGGCATTATCCTGTTGGATTTACTGTATATTTCCGATATGTTATTATATGCTATCTGATTTTTTACTAAACTGTCATTCATTAATTCACATACTATTTCTTTAGTGATATCATCTTGCGTCGGTCCTAGGCCCCCGGTTGTAACTATGATATCGCAATCAATAAACAGCATATTAATAGCAGCCTTAATTCTTAAAGGATTATCTCCGACAATATGATGATATAGCACATCGAAACCTAAGTTGTTTAATTCCTTTGACAAAAAAGCTGCATTACTGTTGATCACCTGGCCAAAAAGCAGTTCGGTGCCAATATTTAATATACCTACCTTCATCTCTTCCCCTTATATCGAGAATACTTTTTTATTCTTGACTATGTATTCGATTCCGGAATATACCGTTGCTATTATTGATAGCCATAAAAGCACATTACCCACCGGCATCAGTATTTCTTGATAAAAACCATGACCTAAAATTAATACAATAACCGTAATCATTTGTAAAACTGTTTTTATCTTGCCGCTCATGCCTGCTGCAATTACTATGCCTTCTGATGCAGCAACAGTTCTCATTCCCGCGATGGCAAATTCCCTGGCTAATATGACTATTAGCATCCAAGAGGGAACCGTGCCGTTTTCAACAAACAGGCAAAATGCCGAATATACAAGAATCTTATCAGCAAGAGGATCCATAATTTTACCGAAATTCGTCACGAGATTATGCTTTCTTGCTATTTGACCATCTAATAGGTCGGTTAATGAAGCCAATACAAATATCAAAAAGGCTATTAAATATAGCTTCATAATAAATGCTACTATGAAAAACGGTACTGCCACAACCCTAGCAATGGTTAATTTATTTGGTAAATTCATATTAAGCCTCCTCGCCCACTAAATCATAGTCATAAGCATCAATTATTTTAACTTTTACCATGTCTCCGACCTTTAATCTTCTTTCGGATTTAAATATAACAGAATTATCAATTTCCGGTGCATCGAACTGGGTTCTTCCTATATAGCTTATGTCTGTATCATCAATTTCATCTATTATTACAATATACTCGTTACCTATCATTTTTTTGTTGTTTTCCAGGCTTATTTCCACCTGCTTTTCCATTATTTTATCCGCTCTTATCCTACTCGTAGCTTCATCTATGTGATCGGGCAAGTGAAATGCCTTCGTATCTTCTTCATTGGAAAAAGAAAATACCCCCAATCTATCGAATTTAGTTTTTTCCACAAAATCCATTAGTTTTTCATAGTCATCATCGGTTTCCCCGGGAAAGCCCACCAGTAAAGTGGTCCTTATTCTGATACCTGGGATTCTTTCCCTAAGTTTTTTTATGGTATCAGTAATGGATTCCTCCGTGGATGCCCTATTCATTTTTTTCAACACATTATTTGAAATATGCTGTATAGGTATATCTATGTACTTACATACCTTATCGATATTTGCCATTGCTTCAATCAATTGGTCCGTTATTCTCTCCTCATAGCAGTACATGAGTCTTATCCATTTTATATCATCAATTTTCGCAAGCTCGTATAAAAGCTCCGTAATCATGAATTTCCCGTAAAGATCTTTACCGTAATAGGTAACATCTTGGGCGATCAAAACGATTTCCTTTGTCCCTTTTGATGCCAATAATCTTGCCTCTTTCACAATATCCTCAATACGTTTACTTCTGTATGGCCCACGTATTTTTGGTATAATACAAAAGGCGCAAGCATTGTTGCAGCCTTCGGCTATTTTCAAGGTTGCCGTGTAGGGATTATCCTTTAGTTTTCTGTCAAAATATGGCAAAGGCTCCCTCTTAAAAGGTTCAATGTAATATTTTTTATCCGGAATATTAGATAAAAGCATGGGTAATTTATCATATTCATCAACACCTATAAATAAATCGACCTCGGGTATTTCCTCCGTTAACTCCTTATGATATCTTTTAGATAGACAGCCCGTAACAATTAATTTTGTTTCTTCTTTTTTGTCCCTTATCATATCAAAGATTCTGTCTATTGATTCTATTTTAGCATCATTTATAAAGCCGCAGGTGTTTACAATAATATATTCTGCGTCATTTATATCGTCTGTTTCCAAATAACCTTTTTCATCCAATAAATTCTTAAGTACCTCGGAATCATACTCATTTTTTAAGCATCCTAAGGTTTCTATGTAATATTTATTCATTCTCCTCCTCTAAAACTTCCGTTAAGTCGAAAGCTTTATAGTATTCCTCTTCGCTAACTAATATCTGCCTAGGTCTGCTGCCATCCGATGGCCCGATTATACCCCTTGCTTCTATTTCATCAATTATTCTTGCTGCCCTGTTATAGCCTATTCTAAATCTCCTTTGCAGCATCGAAACTGAAGCCTGCTTGGATTTAAAAATACATTCTATAGCTTCTTCTGTAAGTTCATCCGCTTCTTCATCATTTCTGTCTTTGCCGTTGTTTTCCAAGGAAGTAATTATTTTTTCCGAGTATTCCGGATCCCCTTGTTTCTTAACAAAGGATATTACATCCATGACCTCCTCATCGGTAATCATTGGTCCTTGTGTCCTTAAAGGTTTATTCATACCCACAGGTGAAAACAGCATGTCGCCCTTACCTAAAAGCTTTTCCGCTCCATTCATGTCAATTATTGTCCTTGAATCAAACTGTGACGAAACACTAAAAGCAATTCTAGATGGTATATTTGCTTTTATTAATCCCGTTACCACATCAACCGAAGGTCGCTGGGTCGCAACAATAAGGTGCATACCCGCTGCCCTGGCCTTTTGTGCCAATCTGCATATGGCTTCTTCAACTTGGGACGGCGCTGCCATCATTAAGTCTGCCAGTTCATCTATTACTATGACAATTTGGGGCAGTATGCTCTCTTCTTCATTATTAAACATTGCAAGCTCATTAAAGGATTCTAAATCTCTGACTCCCGCCTCGGCAAATTTATTGTACCTGTCATTCATCTCATTAACTGCCCAGTTTAAGGCAGCGGCAGCTTTCTTAGGATCTGTTACCACAGGTATTAAAAGATGCGGTATGCCGTTATATACGCCTAATTCCACTACTTTAGGATCAATTAAGATCATTTTAACTTCCCCGGGCTTGGCTTTATATAGGAAGCTTGTTATAACCGAGTTAATACATACACTCTTACCCGAACCTGTAGCCCCTGCTATTAAAAGATGTGGCATTTCCTTTAAATCAGCCACTATATTTTTTCCGGATATGTCTTTACCCACCACAAAGGTTACCTTGGACTTTGAATTTTTAAACTCCTTGGATTCAATTAAGTCTCTCACCTTTACAGGTGTTGTCTTTTCATTTTCCACTTCTATTCCCACGGCAGCTTTACCCGGTATGGGTGCTTCTATTCTTATGCTCTTTGCTTTTAGATTTAAAGCTATATCATCCGCCAATCTTACTATGCTGTTTACCTTAACTCCAACATTTGGCTGTATTTCATATCTTGTTACGGAAGAGCCCTGAATTACCTGTACTACCTTAGCTTCCACATTAAAGCTCTTTAAGGTTTTTTCCAATTGCTTGGCCTTACTCATCAGGTCATAATCCGATAATCCTTTATTATTACCATCGTTTTCTTTAAGCAAATTAACGCTCGGTAGAATGTAATCTTGATCATTATCATTTTTTTCGATTGTTATATCTTCCGGAGGTATTTCTTCGTTACTTTTTTTTCTGCTTCTTTTAATCGGTGCCTTGTTTTCCTCATCGATGCCAAAACCATCCTTTATCTCCGGTTTTTCCTCCAAGCCCACATTGCCGGAGGCTTTGCTTCTGTCAAACATATCATCATCCGACATATATTTTATTATATTTTCCGTGTTACCGTTTCTTTTAATAATAGGGACTTCCTGGGTATTACCGCTTACTTTATTAGCTTCTTCCTTGGCAGCAGCCTCTTTGATAATCTTTTTCTCTTCCCTCTTATTTTTTATTATCTCTATTTGCTTTGATATCGGGGTATTTATCACCAATAATATGGAAATAAAGATTACTGTAAGGGAGAAGATGTATAATCCCGGTGCTCCCACTGTTTTTACCAATATGGTTCCAAAGAACATACCGATTACTCCGGCATTTTCATGGGGAATGCCATTCTTGTAAAAGCTTGCTATATCCTCAAAACCAAAACCAAGATTACTAGGGTCAATATATCTTTGAGAATTAATTATACATATCATTATAAAAATCAGCAGGGCAAAAAATACAGTCCTTAAATTCACATGGTTTGTCTTTTGAAAGAAAAGCATCAATGCGAAGATCATAATATAGTATGGAAGAATTATGGAAAGACCACCGAAAATTCCACTTAAAACATTGTTAATGGCATTACCTAATTCACCTGTTGTATTAAGCTGGGTTGCAAATACCAAAAAAATCCCCACAGCAAATATGGTTACTGCCCAAATTTCATCATTAACCTTTTTATTATGGCTTCTTTCCTCTTGCATTATTTTGATTTCTTCTTTTTTATCCAGCTCTTTATTAGCCGGAGTCTTGTTTTTGCTACCCTTAGGTCTTCCCGGTTTTCGTTTATTTTCAACCATTTTATACTCCTACTTTACAAAATTATATACTAATAATGATAGGCCTATAATCCACACATAAACAGAAAAGTACTTTAAACTGTATTTTGAAACAACTGCTATCATAGCTTTAATTGCAAATATACCAGATATTGCCGCAATCAGCATGCCTATTAATATTGGTCCAAATGACGAAGGCTCTATGGAGGAATTAAATAGTTCATCCATTTCCATCACCGCTGAGCCTAATATGGCAGGAAAGGAAATCAAGAAGGCGTATTTAACAGCAAAGGCTCTATCAAGCTTGGTGGTTAATCCTCCCACCAGAGTTGCACCGGATCTGGATATTCCGGGGCATATCGCAATTCCCTGCATAACACCTATATATATTGCATTCCTGAAATTCAAATTGTTAATATCCCTTTTCCCCGGTTTTATGCTCTCGGACACCCATAAAAGTATGCCGGTTAAGATCAATCCTATGCTAACAGGTACTAGGGATTTATAAAATGATACAAACAGGTCCTCAAAAGCTATTCCGATTATACCTGTCACTAAGGTTGTTACTATTATCATAACGCCAAGCTTTCTTATGGGTCTTTCATTAAGCTTTAAACCTTTTCCGGTAAATATGTCTTTTATGGTAATAAACAGTTCTATAACCAATTCCTTTAAATCTTTAAAATACATGAAGGTAACCGATATCAAGGTACCCACATGTAAAAGTATCGTAAAGAGAACTACTTTTTCGCCGTTTATATCGAAAAAATGCTGTAATATTGTTAGATGGCCTGAGCTGCTAACCGGTAAAAATTCTGTAAGTCCTTGGACAAGGCCAAGTATTATCGCTTCTAAATATGTCAATTTATTATCTCCTTAATATATATATCCTTTTTTGTACAGCGCTTCGGCACACAGCAAAGCTCCACCGGCAGCGCCCCTTACAGTATTGTGGGAAAGTCCCACAAATTTGTAATCAAATATTTTATCTTCCCTTAGTCTGCCTATGGTGATGCCCATGCCCTTTTCAAAGTCCACATCTATATTTACCTGGGGCCTGTTATTATCATGTACATATTTTATAAATCTTCTCGGAGCCGTAGGTAATCCTTCTTTTTGTGGATAGCCCTTATATTCGTCTAGCTTTGCGATTAGTTCATCAACCGTTACCTTCTTTTCAAAATTAACAAAGGCCGCACAGGTATGTCCATCTAATACGGGAACCCTTAAGCATTGACTGGTAACTATTAAATCTTCATTATTTATTATTTTGCCATCCCTTATATAACCAAATATTTTTAGTGGTTCATTTTCGCTTTTTTCCTCTTCACCTTTTATATAAGGAATAACATTTTCCTTCATTTCCGGCCATTCGGAAAAAGTCTTACCCGCCCCGCTTATGGCTTGATAAGTGGTAACCAAAACTTCTTTTGGTTTAAACTCCTGCCATGCGGCAAGACAAGGTACATAGCTTTGTATGGAACAGTTGGGCTTGACTGCAACAAACCCCTTGGTAGTTCCTAATCTCTTTTTCTGGCTTTCTATTACATCAAAATGGGAATCATTGATTTCAGGTATAACCATAGGCACATCTTCAGTCCACCTATGGGCACTGTTATTGGATACCACAGGAATCTCCGACATGGCATAGGCGTCTTCGATAGCTTTGATTTCGCTCTTAGTCATATTTACGGCACTGAAAACAAAATCCACCTCATTGCTTATCAAATCAATGTCATTTATATCGTAAACCACAAGACCTTTTACATTTTCCGGTATCGGACCCGGCATCTTCCATCTGTCGTTAACCGCATCTTCGTATATTTTACCCTTACTGCTTTGACTTGCAGCCACCACTTTTACTTCAAACCAAGGATGGTTGTTTAGTAAAGTGATAAATCTTTGACCAACCATACCGGTTGCCCCCAATATACCCACTCTTAATTTTTTATCGTTCATATACATACCCCTTTATTAAATAATCACATTATATTTTACCACTAAAAACTTAGTATATCAACCATTTAAGGATATAAAAAAAGACGCCTTTTGGCGTCTTTTGACTCTAAACTTTACAATTTTATTCGCCTACTACGTCTTTACCGTCATAATATCCGCAGTTAGGACAAACTCTATGTGGAAGTTTTGGCTCATGACACTGAGGACAAATAGATAGTCCAGGAGCTTTCATTTTCATGTTAGCTGATTGTCTGCTGTTTCTTTTCGCTTTAGATGTTCTCCTCTTAGGTACTGCCATCGTCTACACCTCCTTATAATAAATAATATCTTTGATTTCAACCATTGTAGTATAAACTAATTGTTGAATAATGTCAATAGTTTTATAAATCTTTTACTATTTCATATGTATCTTTTGCAATCATTAGCTCTTCATTTGTTGGTATAAGTAGAATCTTTACCCTTGAATCATCCCTAGAAATGATTGATTCCTTACCTTTGATTTTGTTTTTGAAAACATCCAGCTTGATTCCCAGATTTCCAAGATCGTTACAAATCAAATCCCTCATGCCTAAATCGTTTTCTCCTACTCCAGCAGTAAATATTATTGCATCCACACCGTTCATCTCAGCTATGTAGGCTCCGATATAGAATCTAACTCTATGGGCAAATACTTTAAGTGCCAGTTCTGCTCTTTGATTACCCTCCGCAACAGCTATTTCCAAATCTCTAAAATCGCTGGAAACTCCGGATATACCCAAAACGCCGGATTCCTTATTTAAAATTTCGTTTGTTGCGCCTTCAGGCAGCTTCTTCTTCTCTCTTATGTAAGTAACTATAGCAGGATCTATATCGCCGGATCTTGTACCCATTACAAGGCCTTCCAAAGGAGTAAATCCCATGGATGTATCTATGCATTTTCCTCTTTTTATTGCCGATACAGATGCACCGTTACCCAAGTGGCATGTTATTAGCTTTAAATCTTCCAAATCCACATTAAGCATTTTAGCTGCTCTTTCTGCAACATATCTGTGACTTGTTCCGTGGAAGCCATATCTTCTAACACCGTATTTTTCATACATTTCATAAGGTATGGCATATATATATGATTCTGGAGGCATGGTTTGATGGAATGCAGTATCAAATACTCCTACCATAGGGGTATTTGGCATAAGCTCTTTACAAGCATTGATACCCATAATATTTGGCGGGTTGTGAAGAGGTGCAAGCTCTATACATTCTTCCAAAGCTTTTATAACTTCATCATCTATTAATACGGATTTTGAATATTTTTCTCCCGCATGAACTACTCTGTGACCCACAGCATTAATTTCGTCCATACTTTTTACAACTCCGTTTTTAGGATCTATAATCGCCTCCAATACACATGCTATAGCATCCTTATGGGAATTCATAGGTACTTCTTTCTTTACCTTTTCTTCTCCGATTTTGGTATGGGATATTATCGAACCATCCATACCGATTCTTTCAACAAGCCCTTTGCAAAGCAGCTTCTCGAATTCCATGTCCAACACTTGATATTTAAGTGAAGAACTACCACAGTTAATAACTAATATTTTCATTTGACCCTCCATAAATTTATTATCTAAATTTTATTATATCACTTGCATATATTTTTTCAAGATTTAAAGCTCAATAAATTGTGGTTTTAAAACCTTTTCCGAATTTTTATACAGATTTCTGCCGGAAATCATATTATATATATCAGTGGCCAGTATTTCTTTATCCAAGCTGTATTTGTATTTGTCGGCCGGCATTTCCACCTTATTAATATTAGATATGACCATTAAATCACTGCCGTTTAATATCTTGGCGCCCCTTTTGTTGAAAGCCAGTGGCTTTATATACCCCATGTCGTCATAGCTTATCATTTCTCTGTTCATTAAAAGTAATACCTGTATTAAAAGTCTTGTAATTCTTGTTCTTGTATATCTTTTTGATTTAATTATATCTATAAGCTCTTCCAATGTATTTGCCTTGTTTATTTCGTTTTTTAGCTTATTCCCAAGACCTTCACCACCGGATGGACAGCTTTCGAATTCGTCGGCTTCCCCTGTTATTATTCTGTATTTTAATAAACTAAAAAGTTTATCAATATCCACAGTGGATTCCCCTATTAAATCATTTAAGGTATTCCTTGGTACATAAGATGAAATATCAGATTTTTCATATAGGCTTTTTCTTATGGCTGTAGCCGACTGAAAATCTTCAAGGTCTTTTATTTGTTCATCGTTATATGAAGCACCCAATCTTTTAACTGTTATTGGCTTAGCCTTATTTATATTTTTTAAATATTCCAATGCCAATATGTTATTGGGCTTATTCAGCAAATCACAATTTTCATTAAACATTTCGTTATATGCTATTTCTCTGGCCTTAGGATAGCTAATTCCTTCACTGTAAAAAGACTTGATGTAACTATCAAGTCTTTCATCTGAAAGTTTAGAGGAAACGGCCTTTAACCTGTCAATATTACCTTCTTCGCTTCCAAAGGAAATATAATTGCAGTTCAATGCTTCCAATATATTTATTCCCGCTTTTGCAAATATGTCAGAACTTGCCACTGAATATACCGTGGGTATTTCCACTACCAAATCAGCACCGCACATAACAGCGTGCTTTGCCCTTAAATGCTTGGGTATCACCGCAGGCATTCCCCGTTGCACAAAATTGCCACTCATTGCACATACCACCAATTCGGCATCAGATATTTCTTTTGACATTTTTATATGATACAAGTGACCGTTATGCAAGGGATTGTATTCAGCTACTATACCGACAATCGACATTTATTCGTCTCCGTTATCTCCGCTTAGCTCCTGTACTTTTGCGGCTAATGCTTTTATTTCAGCCCGATTACTGTCAAATTTGCTGTCAACCTCTTGAATTGTATTTTCCAAGTATTCATACATAGGTGTAAAATAGTCTTCGGTAATTTTTGCCATACTGTTTTGCATATCATATATGAGCTTATCCACATATTCATATGTCCTTAGCTTCATATACCTATTATGATTTTCCGCTTCATTAAGAATGGTTTCAGCTCTTTTCTCAGCTTCTTTTTTAATCGCACTGGATTCCACAAGATATTCAGCTTGTTTATTAGCTTCAATGATAATACGATCGTATTCGCCCTTGGCTTCGCTTAATATCCTTTGTTGTTCATCCTTTACCCATTTAGCCTGCTGTATATCTTTAGGCATATTTATTCTTATCTGCTCTATTAAATCAAATATTTCTTTTCCATCGACTATAAGCTTTTCAGTAAGAAGAAACTTTCCCGAACTTTCAAGTATATCCTCGATTTCCTCAAGTAAATCCATTACTTTTATTGTTGTATCACTCATAATTACCTCCCGATAAATTTCTTCTTGGTTAATTCATATATTTCATCAATAACCAGTCCTTCAACCTTACCCCCCAGCATTACAACTTCTTTGATCATGCTGGAGCTGATAAATGAATATTTAGGATTGGTCATTAAAAAAACCGTCTCAGTACACTTATTAAATAGTCTGGCATTCATCTGTGCCATCTGCAATTCATACTCAAAATCCGTCGTGGCCCTAAGACCTCTTATAACTATATCAAATCTGTTATCATTGACATAATTGGCTAAAAGTCCGGAAAATGAATCCACTACAATATTATTTAAATCTTTGGTAACCAGTTTTACCATATCTTTTCTTTCTTCCACATCAAATAAAGGCTTTTTGCCGGGATTGTTAATAATGCCCACAGTTACTTCATCATACATCTTAGATGCTCTGTTTATAATATCCAAATGACCACAGGTTATAGGATCAAAGGAACCCGCATATAATGCTCTCTTCATATTTAAACCTCCGTTAACAAAACTAATTTTATCAAAAATTCTATTCTATTGCAATATCATTGCGTTTAAATATGCTTACTCCTATGGTCCCATAACTTTTTTCTTTAATCTTTATCAAATTATATTCATCAAAATTCATATCATTCTTAGAATCGTGTTCCACTATTATTATACCATCATCCTTAAGCAGCTTTCTTTCTGTTATTGCTCTTATACATTGTTCGTAGTATCCCATTTTGTATGGCGGATCCAAAAATATTATGTCAAAGGGTTCATTTAACCTGTCTAGATTTCTTTTGAAATCTCCTTTATATACATCAGTCCACAGATTAGCTTTACAGCTGTCTATATTCTCCTTGATGGCATCGATGCTGCTTTGAGAATTATCACAAAAAAGACTCCTTTTTGCTCCTCTTGACAGCGCTTCAAGACCTAAGCTGCCGGAGCCGGCAAACAGATCCAAAACCATGGCATCTTCAATTTTATCACCTATCATGCTGAATACAGCTTCCCTGACCTTTTCACTTGTGGGCCTGGTTTCGTATCCCCGGGGAGTTATAAGCTTCCTATATTTATATTCACCTGAAGTAATCTTCATATGACCTCCTATATTATATCCTTGTAGCTGAAAACTTCATTTCTTTCCACAATGTCTTTCAATAATTTATTCTCGGTTTTTGACAACATTTTATCATTAGTCAACAATTCATCAGCGTCTTTACCTGCTTTTTCCAATATTTCGATATATCTTACAAAATTATCCATATCAAGATTATTTCCATGCTGGGTCGTTCCGTATATATCTCCGGGTCCTCTCAGCTTAAAATCCTCTTCACTAATATCAAACCCACAGGAATATTCCTTCATGGCCTTCATTCTTGTCTTTGAAATCTTAGAATCGCTGTATGAAATCAAGTGGCAATATGATTGCAGACTGTTTCTACCCACTCTTCCCCTCAATTGATGAAGCTGGGCTAATCCGAATCTCTCTGCATTTTCTATTAATATAGCAGTGGCATTATTCACATCTATGCCCACTTCAATTACTATGGTGGACACAAGTAAATCTATATCCCCCTTTGAAAATTCAGCCATCAAACGGTTCTTTTCGTCGGTTTTAAGTCTTCCGTGTAAAAGACCCAGTCTAAACCCCTTATATCTTTTTTTGAGTTCATCAAATATTTCATTAATTGATATTAACTCCAGCTCCTCCGAATCTTCAATAAGAGGCGCGACCACATAGCCCTGATGGCCTTTTAAAAGCTCATTTTTAAGCTCCACATAGGCTTTCTCTCTTGTGGCACTATTATATACCTTGGTGATGATTTGCTTTCTTCCCATGGGAATTGTGTCAATTACGCTAAAGTCCATATCACCGTAAACAGTTGCAGCTAATGTCCTTGGGATGGGAGTTGCACTCATCACAAGTATGTTGGGGCAGTTACCCTTTTGCGTCAATAGTCTCCTTTGATCAACACCGAATCTATGCTGTTCATCTATTACGGTAAGCATAAGATTTTTAAAATCCACGTCTTCTTGTATCAAAGAATGAGTTCCTATTATGAGGTTTATATCTCCACTCTTTAATCTTTCCTTTATTAAAGCCTTATCCTTAGCTTTGGTTGAGCCTGTCATTATAGCAATGTTATAGTCAAAGCTTTTAAAAAGTTCAAGCATTTTCGCATATACCTGATTTGCCAAAATCTCCGTAGGTGCCATATATGCCCCTTGATAACCGTTTTCTAAAACAGTGAATATGGAATACTGGGCGACTATCGTCTTTCCGCTGCCCACATCCCCCTGCAGCAGCCTATTCATTGGCTTATCATCTATCAAGTCACTATTTATATCTTCTATGGCTTTTAACTGGCCCTTTGTCAGTTCAAAGGGAATGATTCTGTTTAGCTTATCAAATTCTTTCTTCTCTATCTTGTTATATTTATAGTTATTATTAATGCCGGAATTATATTTTTGTGATAGCTTGTATATCAAAAAATCTCCGTATATAATCCGGTATTTTGAGATATTGATAGCTTTTTCATCCTTGGGGTAGTGGATATTGCTTAGTGCATATTTAATATCACACATATTATTCCTATTAAGTATATCTTCCGGTACCCATTCCTTTATCCTTCCCACCAATTCCAAGGCTTGAACAATCCATTTATGCATATCCCTTTGCCCTATGCCTTTAGTGGTTTTATATATGGGTATAATTCCCCTTATATCATTATCGCTGCCTTTTTTTACATAATCAGGATTGGTCAATTGATATTTATATGCGGTATTTTTCCCGAAATATTTATTTGCCTTGCCATAAAATATATAATGTTCATTTTTTTTGAAGGTATTTATCAAATAACCTCCGTTAAAAAATACAATTGATATTTTACCGGTATCATCTTCGCATAAAAGTCTTAATCTGCCGGATTTTTTGCTATATCCTTTGGAATCAAGTTTTAAGCTAAGTACTTTACCTTCTATTTGAAAAGTTTCGTCCATTTTTAAATCTTTGATTTTTGTTATTTTCCTTCTGTCTTGGTATTTATACGGGTAATAGCTAAGTAAATCCGAAACGTTAAAAAGCCCTAAATCATTTAAGGCTTTGGTTTTTTTGGGTCCTATCCCCTTTAAGCGGTTTAAATTATCTCCAAGACTTAAACTGCTACTCATTTCTTCTTACTACCTCTAATTCCCTTTTAGCTATTTGTTTTGATTTAACTCCGGTTATTTTAGCCGTAATCTGTGTGGGCTTTTGAATACCTATGGCCTCAAAATCCTTTTCAATCATATCAAATATTTTATTGGTTTCTTTATTTATGCTGGCACCAAACTCAATTACAAAATACATTTTTATAAAAAGCTTATCCTCATATTCTATGATTTCAACAGCACTTACATAATCCGATGGTTTGATTCTTATACCTTTAACAGCTATTACTTTACCCCTTTTGTTCGTAGGAGTTATTATATTTTTTTTCTTTAATATATTACCGATTACAATTTTTTCTATCGCATAATTATTAATATTTATATTACCTATTTCGGTATTCGCTATTACTGCCATATCAAACTCCTTTTCTTTTTGACATTATACCATATTTATAAATTAATTGTTATAATATATGTAATAAAAAAGCCTTAAACTAATGTTTAAGGCTACTTTGTTAAATCATTTTCTAAACGGCACGGTTAACTTTGCCTGATCTCAGACATCTTGTGCAAACGCTAGCTTTTCTTACGCTACCATTTTCGTCTACAACTCTTACATTCTGAATATTGGCATTCCATTTTCTTTTAGTATGTCTATTTGAGTGAGAAACCGTATTGCCTGAAACTTGACCTTTTCCGCAAATCTCGCATTTTCTTGACATCTTCCGCACCTCCTTATATATAAATCTGTTAATTACTATTTTTCAACGCAAGCGATATTATATCATATACCATCATTGATTATCAAGTGTTTTTTTAATTTTTTTTGTATAATGCAAAATATTCGTTTCTCAGCATTGACATAAGCTTTAAATCGTAGTATTTACCGTCTTTTTTACAGGCATTCCTCATGAGCCCTTCATATTGGAAGCCAATCTTTTTATACAGGGCTTCTGCCCTTTTGTTTTCTACAAAAAAGTCCAATGTAACCCTTTCCATATTTAAATCTAAGAATGCACATTCCAATATGGCTATTATTGCTTCCCGACCATAACCTTTATTTTGATGCTTAAGTTCACCTATATATATTTTTGTTATATCCATTGAATTTTCTTTATGATTGATTCTTGATATTATAACTCTTCCGATGGGCATATCCCTGTCCTTTAAAAGTATTGTGAACAACTGCCTTGCGGAATCATTGGATTCAATAACAAAATCTCTAACCACATCTTCGTATTCAAGATCCTTGTCAAAAGCCAAATATTCAACAACATCAGAATCCTTTTGCCAGTTATAGAATAATTTGCAATCCGTTAATTCGGTTTTTCTTAGTATAAGTCTCTTAGTCTCCATATTGCCTCCACACATAACTTTCATTTAATCTCTTTTGAATTTCTAAAATTTATGTTAAAATAGATAAGTCATACATATATTATATATTAAATGTGATGACAAATAAACACTTAAATTATGAGGTTATTATGAAGTTTAAATTATTTATACTAATTACTACAATCATATCCTTAATATTATTGTCCGGTTGTGAAAACAGAGATGAAGATATTCCGGAAACTGATATTTCCGGTCAAGTAACTGAGCTTGAAGAAACCTTTGCATATGGATGCACTACCAAAAGATTTACGGATTATATGGCTAAATGGGCTGACAGCCTTGAGCTAGACCATTCCATAGATAGTTATAATAATATTATATTCACTTTGCCCGGCACAAAGGCCTATGAAGATGTGAAGGATATAATTATTTGCTGTAGCTATAATCCATCGGACTTTTATAACGATATCAATAATATTTCAATATGTAAATTTTTAATCGAAAATGCAAAAGAGCACGGGAAGCTTAGAATCATTTTTTTAAACAATGAAAATGATAATCAAAAAGGCGCCTTAAATATTTCCACACAGTATTTTCCTAAGGATAGCCAAGTTATAGTTTTAGATTCCAGTTACAAAACCCACGCATCTCTCAATACGGGAAATCAAACAAAAATGAGCTTAGAAATCCCCGTATCTAAATGCGATGATTTATACAATACAGCCTTTAAAATAAGCATAACCGGAATAAAGGCCGGGTCCTTTGACGAAAAAGTAAACAGCCATCCAAACCCTATTAAAATATTGGGAGAATTGATGGCATATTTGAAAATGAAATCAGTGGCATACAAGCTTGTTGATATTAATTATGAGACTGATGGCGGTGTATATCCCATTGGCTGTGAGATAACATTGCTTATAAATGATTATAGCAAGAGTAAATTCGAAGGATATATGGAATCAAGAATAGAATCATTTAATGAGGATTATCTGGAGCTATACGAAAATATAAAATACAGCTATAAGGAAACAAAAATACCAGAAGAAGCCTATGATGATGAATCAACGGAAAACATAGTAAGCTTGATTTATACCATAACAAACGGTACTTCAAAGGACATAGATGATACTGTATATGCCATTTCATCTATAACAGGTTTTGTAAAGGATGATGATAAATTCACATTAAATGTTCTTTCAAATACCAGAAGCAAAGAAGCTTTTAGTAACTTATATGAAGAAATAAGTACCGTAAGCACTTTTGTAGATGCAAAATTAAGCATCGATGACACCTATGATGGATACATGGGAAACATGGAATCTCCCCTATATTCCGGTCTAAATAACATCAACAATTATGTTCATAATAAAGAGTTGAAAGCTTATGATACCGTAAGGTTTACAGCCAACTCATACTTGGCCAATAAAAACAGCAACCTGGATATACTCCACCTCTTTGTAAACTATGAGGATGCTCATGATATGGCCAAAACAATAAACTATTATATATTAAAAAGTAATGTTAAAGAAGAATCCCCTATATGATAAGGGGATTCTTGTATTTATTCTTAAGATAATTCGTGTAATATTTGGGGTTAAATTCTTCTCCCGTGGAATCAATTAATATCCTGTCAGGCTTTTTTGAAGAACCAAATTTATGGATGTTATCTTTCAACCAACCGTTGATATTTCTCATATCCATATCCTTAAGATCCCTATCCACATCCACTGTTTTTCTTAAAGCCATTTCAAATTGAGCCGCATAGGCAGATCCCAATGCATAGGATGGGAAGTAACCGAAAGCCCCACCTGCCCAATGTACATCTTGTAATATACCTTCATTATCGCTTTTAGGTGTTACTCCCAAATATTCCTTATACAAATCATTCCAAATTCCGGGCAATTCCATTATATCTATATCTTCATTAAATATCTTTTTTTCTATTTCATACCTTACCATTATGTGAAGTGGATATGTTACTTCATCGGCTTCAGTTCTTATTAGGCTCCTGTTAACCCTGTTAATGCCCTTATACCAGTCTTCTAAGGAAACATCTTTAAGCTGAACATCAAACATTTTTCTTAAAGCCGAATAATTTCCCTTCCAAAAATTTATATTCCTTCCAAAGTTATTCTCAAATAACCTGGATTGAGATTCGTGTATACCCATGGACACTCCCGTTGTTAAGGCACTCACACCAAATTCCTTTGAAATGTTTTGCTCGTAAATAGCATGACCCGTTTCATGAATTGTACCAAAAACCGAATTTGTAATTTCATCCTCAACAAATCTTGTGGTTATTCTCACATCATCTCTGCTTAAGTTCAGTGTAAAGGGATGTACGCTTACGGCAAGCAGACCCTTATTGATATCAAAGCCCAGCTTTGGCAGTAATGATCTTGAAAATTTCTCCTGCTTATATATATCATATTTGCTACTTAAAAAATCCCAGTTACCCTTTTGGTTTTCGCATATATAGTCGGTTAAAGGTACTATTTCTTCCCTAAGCTCTTTGAAGAAAACATCCAGTCTTTCCATATCTATGCCGGGTTCGAATTCATCAAGAAGAGAATCATAGGTTTTTAGTTTAGAGTCCCTCAGTTTTACAAATCTCTTTTGATATTCAATTATTTCTTTGAGATAAGGCGCAAATAATTTGTAATCGTTATTTTCCCTTGCATTTTCCCAGGCGCTGTATGATTTGGTTATCAAGGCCTGATAATCGCCATATTCCTTAACAGGTATCTTGGATATGTTATTAAATTTTTTGGTATAAAGCTCCAGCTTAGCTTTAGATATTTCATCCAAGCTGTCCATATTTTCATTTAATTCTTTTAATAATTCATCAACATTTTCATTTATGAATTCATTAAAATATATTTTAGATATTTCCCCCGCCACCAAAGAGCGCTGTTCAACACCTTCCTTTGATGCTATGGTTTCTGAATCCCATTCCATAAGGGATTGGGTAAAAAAAACAGATGATAATTTTAAATCCAATTCATTTAATTTATTGATACTATCCTTTAACATTTATCCTCCTTTGCCAGCTCATCAGTGCCACAGAAATCATCACTAATAAAATGCCTATTAATTTATATATACCAAATAACTCGTTAAATAAAGCAATGCCAATCATTGCTGCCACCACCGTCTCTACTGATGCAACCACCGGTACCTTGCTTGCTTCCACAGGCTTTGTTAGGCCTAGCATATATAAATAATATGAAAGGGCTGTGGGTATTAGGCCATATCCTATAGATAAAACAATAACTTCCCATTTAAATAATATTTCCAAATGGTTTAAAGGCTGGGCTATTATGAATAAAGCAATGGTAGCTGTGATAAAGCTATAAAGGGATATGGTTTCCACATTGCAATTCAAATTACCGGCTATTTTCCCAAATATTGTTAAAAGGGCATATAGAAAACCTGCCAGAGTGCCCATAATAACTCCATATACAGAAAATTCCAGAACACTAAAATTTCCGTTTGTAACAGTTAATACACAGCCTGATATGTTTATTAAAAGGGCTATGGCTTTTATTCTGTTTAATTTTTCCTTAAAAACCACCCATGATAGCAGTGTCACAAACATAGGGGATGTGTATAATAAAATGGCTCCTGTTGCCACACCTACATTATTAATGGCAATGGTATAGCTTATATTAAATAAGGTCTGACAAATCAATCCTATGGCAACGGCCAATAATAGTTCTTTTTTATTTGGTTTCAATCCCCCTATTCCGTTTAATCTTATAACCACAAAAATAAAGAAAATTGCTCCGTAAAAATCCCTTAAAAATGCTATATTAAAGGGATCTACTCCCATTTTATTTAAATATGTAACAAAAAAGCCTATGAATCCCCATAATGCTCCCGCCAAAAAAACCAGCGTATACCCTTTTCTGCTTTCCGTCATTTATATTCCTTTCCGGTCAAATAATTTCTATTCCATTATTCCATAGGTTTTATTTACATTTTGAACATATATAATTCCGTTCCCCGGTTCATCAATTTGTAAGTCTTCAGTAATTTTTTTTACGACTTTTTCCGTTTTCTCGGTTTTACATAAAAGAATAACCACTTCCTTTTCAGGCTCAATTTCCATTGAAAAGACCTTACTGGTTTCATGAATTCCTGATCCTCTGCCGTTTAAAATGGTACCGCCGCTGGAACCTACGCTGTTGCTCGAAGTAATTACGTCTTCTCCTCTGCCCTTATCTACTATAACCGTAATCATTTGATACATTTTTTCATCAGCTCCTTTATTATAAAATTCTCCTGAGCATTTACAGCTGCTCGAACCTCCCACTATGCAAATGGATGTGGAAAATACTATTCCGTGATTTTTTTTATTCATTTCAAATTCTTCTGCCACGTTTGTAAGCGCTTCTTCAATATTCTTCTCATGGGTTACCGCAAGCACTATTTCTTTTTTGGAATCCGCAATTGATAATAGATTCAATATCTTATTATTTACCGTGCCCTTCCCAACTAATATGGTGCCGCCGGTTACTCCTTGTCTTTTTAGTACCCTTAATACTCTGCTACCACTGCCGCAATCCACTATACTGCATATCAGTTCAAAACCTATATTCATATCACTGTTTTTCATTAATATCAACTCCCCTTTTCACTGATTTTTTCTTATATACTAAGCCCAGTACTTGCAAGGCAATTATAGGCGTTAATGCCACCATGGCAATCATTCCAAAGCCATCCACCAACACATCTGCCCCTTCTGTTGCTTCCGCAGCCCCTTGGGTAAAGGCTAAAATGAAGGTGGCAGTCATAGGCCCTGAAGCTACCCCTCCCGAATCAAAGGCAATACCTACAAATACCTTAGGTGCAAAAAATGTCATAATCATAGCGATTAAATATCCGGGCAATAGCAAATGCCAAAGATCCAATCCCGGGATTATTATTCTAAGCATTGATAATCCTATTGCAAATCCAACCCCTATTGAAAGGGATGCCATTATAAGTTTTTTATTTATATATCCACTGGTTACATCTTCGATTTCCTGGGTAAGCACATGAACAGCAGGTTCCGCCAATATTGTTACAAGCCCGAGTAAAAATCCCAAGATTACCAATATTGATTTGTTTTCCAAACCGGCAATTTTATATCCCACCAGGCTACCAATTTCCATAAAGCCTGCATTAACTCCCACCAAGAATAATACCAATCCTATATATGTAAATATAAGGCCGGTAATTATTTTTCTAAATGTATTTTTATTTAATTTAAAGGTAAATTTTTGTAAAACAATAAATAAAACCAATATTGATACTATTGCTATAAATATTTCAGCGGCAATCAATGGTGTTTTATCTATAAAGGGTTCTAAAACCCCTTTGTATTTATTTTCGTTTATGGATAATTCTCCTGAAATATCCTTAGCATCTGTAATTAAACTCATAAGCATAACAGATATTATTGCCCCTGCTGAGACTATGGCAATTAATCCGAAGCTGTCTTTTTCTGATGCTTTACTGTCCTTCTTTAACGCAGATATGCCTATGGCCAAAGCCAAAATAAACGGTACGGTCATAGCTCCTGTTGTTGCACCGGAAGAATCAAAAGATATGGCAAGGAATTCTTTTGATATGAAAAATGATAATATTAGGATAATTGAATATAGTATAAGGAGTATTTTTTGAAGAGAAATGTTATACACTATTCTTATCAATCCTAGGGATACCATAGTTGCAATACCAACGGAAACTACAATAATTAAAAGGGCCTTATCTATTTGACCCGACGATACAAGCTCCACCTGCCCTGCTAAAATATGTAAATCCGGTTCTACAATGGATATTATGAACCCTAAAAACAGACCTATTATAGCTAAAACCCAAATCTTATTCAGTTTAATCATATTAGAACCGATTAAATTACCCACAGGACTTATGCCTATGTCAACGCCGATTAGAAAAGCAGTCAGCCCGATTACTATAAGAAGTGTTCCAATGAAGAACCTATAAATCAATAAAAGTTCCAGATTTAATACAAATAAATCCAGTAATATTACAAGAATCGTAATTGGTAAGACAGCAATTATAACTTCTAATAGCTTTGACTTAATTATATTCACTGCAGTTCACCCCTTTATCGTTTATTCCCTTATATTATACACATTTTTTGTTTGCTTTGCTTGGCATTTTAAAATTAATTTTAGTTAATTAAGTTTACATGGCTAAGGCATGAGCACTATTTTATACATCTGCCTTTTAAAAATCTCCTTTAAGCAAAATAGAGCCATTAAAAGCTCTATTTGCCATACTTATTAAGTTAGGTTTGACATTATTGTTATTCTTATATATTTTCGTCTGCTTCAGCACAGATAGCATCTATTTTCTCGGAAATATCTTTAGGCATACGGTCCACTATCTCACCTTCTAATATCTCCCTTACCCTTTTATTGGCAATTTCAATACTGTCTCTTTTTTCGTAGGTAGTTCCCCTTAGTTTAGCCGGGAACATTTTAGAATAGTATAATTCATTCGGATTTCTAAAGTTTTTAACCGATGATTTATGAGAAAGATATGTGCCTCCAGGTCCTTCTTTTTGTATATCTTCAGTTAAATCGGTATCATCGTTAATCCTTATTCCTTTAGAAATTCTTAAACATCTGCTAGCAATTTCATCTTCCGTTAAAATCATTTCCAAGGATACTGCCATGCCATTGTCCGTAGTTCCTATGCCATCTATGAGATCCGCCCTTCCCAAATATGTGGGCATTGTTTCAAAGCTACCGCCTCCGGTTACTGCACATGGAAGTCCGTAAAACCTTGCCATTTCCGTTCCACCTAAACTAACTAGTGCTGCTTCTCCGCTTTTTACATATTCCCCTGTGATTGGGTCTGCTACTCCCGACGCTACTCCGTATATCATTGGCCAACCGGGTTTTATTGCCTGGAACATAACTATTGCGGACAAAACCTCAGCATTTATCTGACATATTGTAGAAAATATTGAAGCCGGGGATGTTAGTCCAATCATAGGCATTGGATAAATGTTAATTGGAATCTCATAATCAGCTAGTGCTATATAAGCTTCTAGCATGTTCTTGTCCTGTGTCAAGGGAGATACGGGGCAATATAGCACTGATGCAATTTTCCTATTTACAACGTTTTCTTTACTTTCCAATATAGTTTCCAATATTTGCCCGGCATATTTTGATTCATATGGACTGCTCAATTCAAATTGTACGTGCTTAGATGTTCCCGATATTATAGCTGCCATTTCGTGCAAGCAATGGGTTTTTTCCGGTACATCCAAAGCAGAACATCCCGTCCAACACGCCATTCCGGTTTTTGTATGCTGGAATATTCTTCCCACATTAACAACATCATTCTTTGTGGATTCACGTCTTTCTCTTGTATATGGGTCATATATATTGGTGGTTATGCCACTCATAAGATGTTTGCTTTCATTACCCGGTATTTCAAATGAATAAACATCATTTCTGGCGCCTAAAGTAAAGGACTTTGGAGCTTTTTCTATGGCATCCATAACCATGGATTCATCAATAAAAACATAGTTCTTATTTTCATCCACCTTGGCACCTGCTTTTTTCAACGCATTAAACGCAATTGGACTCTTTATTAATATCCCCGTTTCCGAAAGTATTTTCATTGTTTTCTCGTGAACCAGCTTTTTTTCTTCCTCAGTAAATACAGATATTTCTATTTGCATAATATAGCCTCCTCTCTAGTAATAATGTCTTTAAGCTTTGTCTTTACGTCATCACTAAGAGGAGCAGGCTGATGATTCTTTAAGATTTCAATTGCAAGTTCCCTGGCTCTCATTGGCATATCCTTAGACCCATCATTTTCCCATGCTTCTCTCATGCGTCTATCTATTAATTTTGCTTCGGATATTTCGTCTCTCATATGTCTTAAAGTGTGTCTTTGACTTAAAAAATTACCCGAAGGCCCCACAGCTTTTATAACATCTAAAGCCAGGGATTCTTCATCTACTACGACAGTTTTTCCCACACGTTTAAACATACGAACAAATTCTGCATCCATTAAGAATTGTTCAAAGCTTACGGCCATACCCATGTCTATCATACCAAGACCATATACCAAATCCACTTCTGCAAGAATCGGCATTAAGCCCGTAATAGTCTTTTCATGACCCAGCTGTACGTCCATAACTTTACTGTCAGCCTATGTCCCGCCTACTTTGGTAACTATATCATAATAGTCACCAACCTGGGCAACCATAGCACCAAACATTCCATGTTCCGGGGCGCCAACTGGGGATGTGGCTTTGCGCATATCCATAACTGTTGTCGAACTTCCGTAAATACATGGTGCTCCCGGTTTTACCAATTGAGCCAAAACAATACCTGCTAATATTTCTGCATTAGTTACTACAAAAGTGCCTGAAAGAGTAGCCGGGGTTGTTCCTCCTGTAAGTCCCATGGATAAAATACTAATTGGTAAACCCGCCCTTACAGTTTCAATAATTACCTGGGACGCTCCATCATGTATTTCCAATGGGCTATTGGGACACATGCATAGAGTAAAGAACGGTCTTTCCCTTAACTTTTCTTCGCTTCCTGCTATTGCTATTCCCATATCTATGATAGCCCTTGCGTTATGTCCGTTTTCCGCATCTAAAATAGCATGCTTTGTTGTGTTTTTAAATATGGATTCAGCCTCGTAAAAGTCTTTAAGCTTGCCGGGAACATCCCTAGCTGCTACAGCTGTAGTAAAGGCATTTATTTCAGGAATTGCATCCACAAATCGTGCAAAATCATCCAGATCTTTAGTGGTCGTCTCCCTTATTTCACCCGTCTCCAGTTCATACATTTCGAGACCGGTACCAAAGCTTGTAAATGATACCTCTCCATTTCCCAATACGAAATCATCTTTAGGGTCTCTACCATACATGGTGAATTGACCTGGGGCATTTTCTATAGCCCATTCTACTAGTTCCGTTGGGAATTTTACCATATGAGTTTCATAATCAACATCGCATCCAGCTTTTTCGTATATATCCTTGGCTTCCTCACCAAATATCCGAACCCCATAGTCCTTCATTAATTCCATAGTAGCCTTGTGGATATCAATTACGCCTTGATCGCTGAGTATATGGTAGCCTCTTTTTTCATTATTAAATTTAAATGCCATAACCCGTTTTCTCCTTAAATCTTTCTACAGAATTTATCTTAATTCCCAGTACTTTAGCTATATTAAATTTAGCTTCCAAACCTTTAGCAGCTTTAGGTGAAGGCATGCTCACTCCTATATCCAGCTCCTCGCGGATATCCTGCATCACTGAGCAATCACCAAGCTCCAAAACATTAACTCCAAGTTTTTCAGCAACATATTCCTTAGCTTCATTTATACGCATACCCTTTGATAGTTCCATACGAAGGACAAGATCTCCTGCACTACGTATACCACCCATGCATACAGCTATTGATTGTGTCGCGTCATTACCAAAGGGATCCCCGGAGCCTATCTACAATCCGTCTACTTTACCGATTTCAATCATGGCTTTAGCAGCTTTTGAAGTTACATCTGTAGGTGGCACATAAGCCATTGGTGTACCACCAACTCCCATTCCCACATTCACATGGATAGGAATGTTAGATATATATGAACAAGCTTTTATAAAGGTTACTGCCCTTGCTATGTTCCATGGGAATGACATGTTGCTATTAGTATTAACTACCGGACCAAATATTGAAGCCCCTGCTTTTTCTGCTAATTTTACCTGCTGATGAGGATAAAGTCCTGCCAATCTAATGCCGTCATACTTTAATTTACTATGCATTCCCAGGACAAACTCCCCTGCCATACCTATTTCTATACCAAAAGCCGGCATATCTTTTTTAATTCTCTCTGTAGCTAATAAAGCTGCTAAGAAGTCAGCATCTCCGGAAGCTCCGCTGGTATCCAAATTCATACCATCAGCCCCTGCTTCATACATGCCCTTAGCGATATAGTACATATCTTTAACTGCATGCTCGATGGCCTCTTCTTGAGATTCCATGGCTTCCTTTATTTTCCCCATGGGAATTAATTCTGACCAGTTCTCCATAGGACCATCTGGCTTTGTGTATCTACCCAAATCAGGCATTCCCCCATATAATACGGGGATTACTGATTGTGACTGGGCAATCTGCATTACCTTTGCTTCATCATTTAAAATAGGTTTTACAGTTTTATAGCTGTAGTCAATATTCCCTATATCTACTGAATCCATGCATAAAATTCTTTCATTAACTAAAACTGCAGTTGATCTGTCTATTGGAACATGAGCCTGATAATTAACCTTAAAACAACCGGAATCAGAAGTAGAAACCACTTCCTGTCCCCTATTAACTCCCACGACATTGCCTTCCATTATTACAATTTCATAAAGTCTTTCCATTTCATCCAAAGTAAGACTTTCAATCTTACCTCTTCTTACTGCATCAGCAACGCCTTTTTCGATGTCTCTTCTTATTTCATCTTCCGTCATATATACTCCGCTGCCGTCACCCATTCGGGTAAAATATTTCTTTTCACTCATAACCAATTCTCCTTTCATTTGTTTAATAAGCAATATTTGTGCCAAGGATATTTATGTTAAAAGCCTTAATTTGCAAGCATCTTAATTCTCATTCTATTTCTATTTTCTCATTATTGATAATTTTCTCATTAATTTGCGAATTTTCTTGTTTTCTATTCATAATTATTGTACTATTTTAATATATTCTCTTAGGAAAGGATTATCAAATGAGTTATTTATCGGATATTAAAAATGAAGTACAGCAGTTTGCCGAAGCCATATCAGCAGCTTTACATATCGAAAGTGAGATAATTGATGAAGATTGGGAAGTTGTAGGCAGCACCAGCATAACCTTTCAGGACAATCAGACCGAATGGAATGACGATAATGCAAAACTTTGTAAAAATGTCTTTAAAACAAGGAGACCTTTATTATTAACAGATCCCGGAGAAAATATTTTATGCAAAAACTGCATAGAAAAAGGCAGGTGCGATTACAAGGCAGGTCTTTACTACCCCATTTTGTTAGACGGCGCATGCCATGGAGTTATTAGTTTAGCTGCCTTTACCGACGATGAAAAACAGCAATTGGTACTAAATAGCTATTCATATATGAAGTTTACCGGTAGAATGGCCGAGCTTCTTGCTTCTAAAATACAAGAAGCTAAGACAAAGGAAAAGCTAAGTAAGACTAACGAATATCTGTCTACAATCATATCTTCGGTGCATGAAGGCATAATTGCCTGTAACAGGGGTGGAATTATAACCTCTTTTAATGACACAGCCCAGGATTTGACAGGAATTGATAAACATAAAGCTATAGGAAATCATATTGAAACCATAATACCAGATTCAATACTATATGAAGCCATAAAAAACGAAACCAACTATTCTGAAGTAAATATCGATTTCGTAGACAAAAATGGCAATACCATGCATTTAATTACAAATGTAAGCCTGGTAAAACAAGGGGAATCAATATTGGGCGCCGTCGAGTCCTTTAATACCGATGAAAGCTTGTTTCGTATAGCGTCAAGGTTAATGAATTCCGAAGATGTAACATCTTTTTCCAATATTATAGGAGAAAGCTCTGTGATTAAAAGGGCCAAGTATTCAGCCAACGCCATAACAAAAAGCCCATCTACGGTGCTAATAACTGGAGAAAGTGGCACAGGAAAGGAATTATTTGCCAGGGCAATACATAATGCCAGCCTAAGGAGCACCATGCCCTTTGTAACGGTAAATTGTGGTGCAATACCAGATACATTAATAGAAAGCGAACTATTCGGATATGAAGGCGGTGCGTTTACAGGAGCAAAAGCCTCCGGTAAACCGGGACTTTTTGAAATGGCCAATGAAGGTACGATTTTTCTTGACGAAATAGGCGATATGCCTTTAAATCTTCAGGTAAAAATATTACGCGTATTACAGGAGAAAATTATCACTCATATAGGTTCTTCCAAGGAAATTCCGGTTGATGTGCGTGTAATAGCCGCTACAAACAGTAACCTGCATGATAAAATCAAAGATGGCCTATTCAGAGAGGATTTGTATTACAGGCTTAATGTAATACCTATTAATATACCTCCCCTTCGGGAACGTATGACTGATATACCTCTTTTGGTTAACTTTTTATGCGGTAAATATGCATCCATACTAAACCGAAATATTGAAGGAATCTCAGAAAGCGCTTTAAAAACATTATGCAGCTATAATTGGCCGGGTAACGTGCGCGAATTGGAAAATGCTATTGAATATGCCATCAATTACACCTTTGATTGTAGTATAATAAGCGATGAAGCTTTGCCAAATTGGGTTAGATCTGAACCTGATTTATCGGATAGCTTTTCATTAAAGGCCGGGCAATTAAATGAAAACGAAAAGTTATTAATTGAAAAGTTACTAAAAAGCGAGGGATGTACAACGGAAAGCAAGAAAAAAATAGCAGGTATTCTTGATATAAGCTTAGCAACCCTATATAGAAAATTAAAGAAGTATGGATTATAAGGAAACCCCATCGGCTTTTAACCGATGGGGTTAATTATTATATGACAAAATCTTATATATTAATGGAAAAAAGCTATTCTTTTATATCAATATCCTCGTACTCTTTACTTTCCACAATGTTATGAGCTACATAATCTTCCTCATTAATAACCGGCATCTTTTCCTTCTCATTCATAGCCTTTAGGCCATCCAGCTCAATATTTAATGCCTCATTTTCTTTTTTCAGCTTCTTAAGTCCCATGGTTAGTTTGATGTATTTAATTATTCCCAGCATTGATACTATTACAGCTCCAATGGCAGCAGAAACAAATATTACCAAGGCTTGTGAAGCAATAACCTCCTGATAAATGAGATTAATTGTAACCGGCTCAGCATTAGTAATTGCAAAAATTGTAATAATTATCGCAAAGATTAGACTTATTATAAATAAAATTTGGCTTTTTTGCATTTCTTTATACCTTCCTTAATCATTTTACTTTAAAGTTGAATTATTATGTGGGCAGTAAAATCATTTAACTGCTTATATTATATTCCTCCTCTTATATTAGTCAAGATAATATACATTAATATATTGTTGATATAGAACAAATATATAGGAACATAATCCTTAATCAATGTCACTTAATTCTTTTCTTCCAAAATAACAACTTCTATATTTTCATTAACAAGTTTTTTTAATTTTTCTGTCTCATCTGTTGGAGTATTATAATGCATCGGGATAACATAGCGAGGTTCAATATGATTTACAAATTCCGCAGCTTTTTCGGTGTTCATAGTCAAATTATCTCCGTCTATGGGAGCTAATACCAAAGCAATGTTTTTAAGCTTCCGCATTTCAGAAGTATAGTCTGTATCCCCCGTATGATATATCTTAATATCGGCACTGCTAATTATATATCCTACGTTCATATGAGACTTTGGATGAGGCACCAATAAACCCGATTTTAAGTTATATGCGCTTACAGATTCCACTGCTATGTTTCCAAAACTCATATTATCCCCGGGCTTTGTATTCACTATTTTATATCCCTTAAGTTCTTTGGATATTTTTTTATAAACCTGTTCAGGACAAATAACAATTGTCTCCTTTTTAAGTAGCTTTTTTATGTCTTTCATGGAGAAATGGTCCTGATGAGCGTGTGTTATCAATATATAATCTGCCGGTACATCTTCATCTACAATAACCGGATCTATATAGATAACCTTTTCGAATATTTCTAATTTGAAACTAGAAGGAAAAAAGTCAACATGATTTACAATAAAAGGTACATTAATATTTACGATACCTGTTGAAGTTATCGTTATATCTTTATTAATCTTAAAACCAATTGGTCTAGTTGATCTTTTTTCACTTTTTACGATACTCATACTTAAAACTCCTTTCAATCATTATATTGACGATATTATTCTAATCTTTTTTTCGATTTCTTTTTCTTCAATTTTTTAGAAATATCCTTTACTGTTTCCAAATATTCTTTCTCTACCGAGGATAATGTCAAATTCTAGTACTTTCTATACTCACATTTAGCTTTATCAATTGCTTTTTGATGACTAATTGTTCCTATAATTCTTTCCAATAATTTCCACCAGCATTGCCTTTTAATCGGTCATCATCTAATGCAAAACCTTTTCTCATATTCCTTTAGAATATTTGTTGCCCAGATTCTGAACTGAACCCCTCTTTGCGATTTAACACGATAACCAACTGATATGATAACATCAAGATTATAGAAATTAGTAGGCTTGGTAGAAAATTCGGAAATCCCGAATTTTCTCATTGTATTCTGTTTATCTAATTCGCCTTCTTCATAAATGTTTCTTATATGTTCGTTTATCGTTGATTTCGCCTTTTGAAACAACTCAGCCATTTGGTCCTGGGTTAGCCAAACAGTATCTCCGTCAAAATTGACATCAACTTTTGTCAAACCATCTTCTGTTGTATATATAATCATTTCTGATAAATCATTCATATTTGACCTCCAAAATCTTCATTGCCGCACGCAGAACATTCGTTCTTTTAATATTATAACAAATGCCCCCGAATATCTCAAGGGCATTCTTTTATCATTCTACTTATCTTAAGCCATCAATCTCTTTCTGTAAATTCGTCAAGAATCTTCCTGCATGTGCTCCATCCATTTTCGTATTGTTTAACTGAAACGATATTGGCAATTCATATCTAAATAATTTCTTATGGTATTCCCCCATATAATGAATAGATTGTTTAAAATACTGCTGTTCATACCTACAGCATCATCGATTTTAGTATCTATTATTGCAGATGTGTCAATAACCGTACAGTCTTCAAACAGATCCCTATCCTTACACGTTTAGTATACTCAAATCTAATGCAATAATTAAGAAACATGTTTAGCTTCTTATTCTTTTTCTTACTGACTTTGACTATGTTTGTTATAGCTAAAGTTTTAAAGATTATGTGTTAACGAGCCTTGACAAGCAGAGTTACAACTTCAATGTGCTTGGTTTTAGGAAAATTATCATAAGCTTTCAAATAAGTTGGCTTATATCCATAATCATCAAACTGTTTGAGATTTATAAACAAAGTCTTTGGATTGCATGATATATATATTATTTCATCCATGTTATACTTTACAAGTTTATCAACAACCTTAGGGTGCATTCCCACCCTTGGTGGATCCACCACAATAACCTCAGGCCTTTCTTCTACTTCATCTAATCTTTTTAGTACATCGCCTGCAATAAATTCGCAGTTATTAAGACCATTGCTCAATGCGTTTTCCTTGGCGGATTTTACCGCATCTTCCGATATCTCAATACCATAAACTTTTTTTGCTTCCTTTGCCAATACCTGACTTATAGTCCCCGTGCCACAATATAAGTCATACACTATCTTATTTTTAAAATCAGGTATTAGATTTATCGCATCCCCATACAGCTTTTCCACAGCTTCTATATTAGTTTGAAAAAAGGAAAATGCGCTAACCTTAAATACAAGCCCCATTATCTTTTCATAATAATAGTCCCTGCCATATAATATTTTAAGTTCTTCACAGTTTACTGCATCAGCCAAATTATCATTAATTGTCCTAAGTACTCCCACCAAATGACCATCCAGCTTTAGAGATTTAATTAACTTAACATATTCTTCCTCATCAAAATCTGTTTGACTTGATGTTACAATATTTATTAAAACTTCATCTGTTCTGATGCCCTTTCTTACAATTAAGTTCCTTAAAAGGCCCTCATGGGATTTTTTATGATAGAAGCTATATCCCTTTTCCTTGCAAAACTCCAATGTATTACTTAGAATAACATTAAAATCCTCAGGAACAAGCTGACATTCATCCACAGTTATTATGGACATGAAATGCTTTTTTTTATGCATTCCCAGTGTCATTTCTCCACCCTTTTCCATATCACCAAAGGTATATTCCATCTTATTCCTATAACCTTCAGTTAAGGGTGCAGGTACCATGCCCTTATAAATACTGCTATCCACATCATATTTAATCATTAATTCATTTATTAATGATTCTTTTTCTTTTATTTGCTCGGAGTATTCAACACCCTGATATATACAACCTCCGCAATATTCGCTATCTTTACAAATTTTAAAATTTTCCATATCTATCGTAAAATTCCTTCTTATATTCTAAAAATCTATCTTCCTCAATGGACTTTCTAATGTTTTTCATCATATTAATTAGAAAATGCAAATTATGATTAGATAGCAGCATTGCGCTTAACATTTCATCAGCTTTGAAAAGATGTCTTAAATATGCTTTTGAGTAATTTCTGCATGTATAGCAGTCACAATTCTCATCCAGTGGGCTAAAGTCCCTTTCATATTTGGCGTTTTTAATATTAACCCTACCAGTGCTAGTAGTTGCAAGACCATGCCTTGCTATTCTTGTGGGCAATACGCAGTCAAACATATCTATTCCTCTTTCAACTCCCTCAAATAGATAATCAGGACTTCCTACTCCCATTAAGTATCTAGCCTTATCCTTTGGTAAATAATCAACGGAATAATCTAAAACCTCTAGCATTAATTCCTTAGGTTCTCCCACGGATAAGCCGCCTATGGCATAGCCCGGCAAATCCATTTCAACTATTTCCATGGCACTTTGATATCTAAGGTCCTTATACATGCCCCCTTGCATAATTCCAAATATTGATTGCCTTTCTATATCTCTATGATAATCCTTGCATCTTTTTAGCCATCTTGTAGTTCTTTCAAGGGAATCCTTTACATACTTTCTGTCTGCCGGATATGGCGCGCATTCATCAAATGCCATCATTATGTCAGATCCCAATGCATTTTGTATTTCTATGGCTTTTTCCGGGGTTAATAAATGCTTAGAACCATCTATATGGGAGCTGAATTTCACTCCTTCTTCAGTTATTTTCCTAAGCTTACCTAAAGAAAATACTTGGAATCCGCCACTATCAGTTAAAATAGGTTTATCCCAATTCATAAACTTGTGAAGCCCGCCGGCTTCTTTAACTATTTCGTGCCCTGGTCTTAAATATAGATGGTAAGTATTTGATAGTATTATTTCTGCCCCCATCTCTTTTAACTGTTCAGGTCTCATGGCTTTAACTGTAGCCTGGGTGCCTACTGGCATAAATACAGGCGTTTCAATTGTTCCATGGGGCGTAGTAACCCTGCCTCTTCTAGCCTTAGTCTTCTTATCTTCTTTTATTAATTCATATGAAACTGCGTTTCCCATAATTTCTCCTGTTTACTAATATTATTTATTGGTTATTCAATAAGCATCGAATCTCCATAGCTAAAGAACCTATATTCTTCCTTTACTGCGGTTTCATAAGCCTTTAAAATATCTTCACGGTTATAAAATGCTGATATCAGCATAAGTAATGTGGACTTAGGTAAATGAAAATTAGTAATCATGCTATCCACTATTTTGAATTTGTATCCCGGATAAATAAATATACCAGTACTACCATCTCCGCTTTTCACTCTATAACCTTCCTTTGTTTCATAGGCAACGCTTTCAAGAGTTCTTACTGAAGTGGTTCCTACTGCAACTACTCGTTTATTTTTACTCAATGCATCATTTATTATTTTTTCATTATCGGCAGATATGGTATATTCTTCAAAATGCATTTCGTGTTCTTCAATATTTTCACATTTTACAGGTCTAAATGTACCTATGCCTACATGAAGGGTTACATATGCAATGTTAACACCTTTATCTTTTAATTTATTTAATATATCTTCAGTAAAATGTAGTCCTGCAGTTGGTGCAGCAACGGAACCCGGCTCCTCGCTATATACAGTTTGATATCTATCCTTGTCTTCTTCTTTACTTTCCCTTTCTATGTAAGGAGGTAACGGCATTTTACCTATTTTATCTAGCCTTTCATAAAAAATACCTTCATAATCAAACCTAACTATTCTGGTACCATCTTTCCCATATTCCAAAATTTCTGCTTCAAATTTACTATCATTTGAGAATATCACCTTGTCTCCAGGTTTTAACCTCTTACCCGGTTTAACCATGGTCTCCCAAATATCATTTTCTATTCTTTTAATTAATAGGAATTCAATTTTAGCCCCAGTACCAACCTTTTCTCCATATAGCCTCGCAGGTATTACCTTTGAGTTGTTCATAACTAATAGGTCACCTTTATTTAAATAATCAATTATGTTGTAAAACATTTTATGATCTATGGTTTTTTCTTTTCTATTCAAAACCATTAATCTTGATTCTTCCCTTTTGTTGGCTGGTTTTTGAGCTATCAATTCCTTTGGCAATTCATAATCAAAGTCCGTTATTTTCAATATTATTCCTCCTGATAAAGGCTCATAAGCCCCAAATGTTTATATGCTTCTAATGATGCAATCCTACCCTTTTGGGTTCTGTATAGCAAACCTGCCTGTATTAAATATGGTTCATTAACATCCTCTAGGGTAACCCTTTCTTCACCAATTGCAGAAGCAATGGTCTCAATTCCCACGGGTCCGCCATTAAACCCTTTAATTATAGTCATTAATATCTCCCTGTCAAGCTTTTCAAGCCCCAATTCATCTACTTCCAATGAATCCAAAGAGTATTTAGTCAGTTCATAATTAATTTCTCCATTACCCTTGACCTCGGAAAAATCCCTCACCCTTTTTAATAACCTGTTTGCTATCCTAGGGGTTCCCCTTGATCTTTTGGACAACTCTTCGATAGATGCCATATCCGCCGATATCCCCATTACATTTGCAGATCTGTTTAATATGTCCTTAAGCTCATCATTATCATAGAGTTCAAACTTGCTTATTATACCAAACCTATCTCTAAGGGGTGCAGATAAACTACCGGCTCTTGTAGTCGCACCAATCAATGTGAATTTTGCTATATCTATTCTAAGGGATCTTGCCGAAGGGCCTTTCCCAATAATTATATCCAAAGCATAATCTTCCATTGCCGAATATAGAACCTCCTCAACGGAACGATTCAATCTGTGTATTTCATCTATGAAAAGTACATCATTCTCATTTAAATTTGTCAGAATTGCAGCCAAATCTCCTGCCCTTTCTATTGCAGGGCCCGAAGTAATCTTTATATCAACTTCAAGCTCATTGGCAACTATTTGGGCCAAAGTTGTTTTACCGAGGCCCGGAGGCCCGTAAAAAAGAATATGGTCCAATGGAGATCTTCTTTTCCTTGCCGCCTCTATATACACCTTAAGGTTTTCTTTGGCGTTTTTTTGTCCACAAAACTCATTTAGTCTTTGTGGCCTTAGGGTATTTTCATTATTTATATCTTCGTTAATTATACCTTTTGATGTTATATTTTCTTCCATGGTATATGCTCCCTTACATTAGATTTCTTAGGGCAATCTTAATATATTCTTCCGCCTTTAAATCATTGTTATCTATTTTTTCAATTGCATTTGTGGCCTCATTTTTTGTATAGCCTAAAGTGGTAAGTGCTGTGATTGCTTCTCTTTTTTCTTCAACCAATCTAAAGGATGAAATATTAGAATCATTATTTATACAGTTCATATCAATATCACCCTCTATTTTCTCACTTAGCTCCAGTATTATTCTTTCTGATGTTTTTTTGCCTATACCATTTGCTTTGCAAATGGATTTGGCATCACCATTTAATATGTAGTATTTAACAGTGTCCACATCGGCTAAGGATAAAATACTTAGACCCGCCTTCGGGCCTACTCCATTTACCGATATTAGCTGTTCAAATAGTTTTAATGATTCATTATCGGGAAAACCATAAAGGGAAATACCATCTTCCTTCACATTCATATAAGTAAAAGTTGATACTATATCTCCGATTTCCTTTAAAAGCAGCGGAGAATTGTCCGGTATATTAATTCTAAAACCTATTCCCGCCGAAGTTTCGATTACTATGCTACCATTATCATAGCAAAGATATTCTCCCCTAATATGTCTTATCATAGTTTCTCCTTTATCCTGGAATTTGCCGAATTAGCGTGGCATATTGCCGCTGCCAAAGCATCCGCCGTATCATCGGGCTTAGGCACTTTTTCCAAATTTAAAAGCATCTTGACCATATATTGTATTTGCTTCTTTTCTGCTCTTCCGTATCCCACTAAAGCTTGTTTTATTTGAAGAGGCGTATATTCACTTATACATAAACCCTTTTCTGCACATGCTAAAACAGCAACGCCTCTGGCCTGACCAACCATAATGGCAGTTTTTGCATTGCTGTTAAAAAAAAGTTCTTCCACAGACGCCTCGTCGGGTCTGTATTTTTCAATTATGTTTCCCAGTTCGAAATATAGCTTACATAATCTGTCGGGCATTTTCATCTTGGAATTGGTCGTGATTGAGCCATATGCCACAACTTCAAAGCGATTGCCTACGTAATCTATAATACCATAACCTAATATGGCGTATCCCGGGTCTATACCTAAAATTCTCATATTTAACTCCCAATATATTCTAACAAATAAACAGATGTTTGTCTAGGAAGAGATGCTTTTATTTGAAATTAAAGCTATGATAAATTTTTCATATATGCTATAATACATACATAAATGTATAATAATACACAAGGAGGTTTTATGAGATATTCAAGACAAAACAAAATCTTGGAATTAATATCCACTTATGATATTGAAACCCAGGATATGCTATTGAACCTATTGAAAGAATCAGGTTTTGAAGTGACCCAAGCTACTATTTCCAGGGACATTAAGGAATTGCAGCTTATAAAAACTCTTTCCCCTTCAGGCAGGTATAAATATGCAGTGGGAAACTATACCGACAAACCTATATCCGATAGATTTATAAAAATATTCAGAGAAACTATTACTTCGTACGAATCTGCCGAAAATCTTGTGGTTGTAAAAACCTTATCAGGTTGTGGCAACGCAGCTTGTGAAGCCATCGACTCCATGGCTCTCCCCCATGTGGTGGGAACCATAGCCGGAGATAATACATTTTTAATTATAGTTGATTCAAAAGATAACATACCTCCGGTACTTGAAATATTCAATGATATCATAACTATGAGGTTAAAAAATAATGATAGATAGAATAGAAATTCAAAACTTTGCCACTATTTCTAAAACAAGCATAGATTTGGAAGAAGGACTTAACATTATCACAGGAGAAACCGGTTCCGGTAAATCTGTTTTAGTACAGGCCATAAGCTTGGCATTGGGTTCAAGAGCAGATACCAGCTATGTACGTAACGGTGAGGAAAAAGCGATTATTGAGATTGCCGGTAGAATTTCTGATGAAGAGATTGTAATCAGCAGAGAAATTTATGCAAACGGTAAAAGCATATCTAAAATCAACGGTAATTTGGTTACTTTAAACAATTTAAAGGAATTTTGCCAGGGCTTTGCCGATATACATGGTCAATATGATAATCAAACATTATTAGATTCCAATAATCACATTAATATACTTGATGGCTTCAATGATCAAGTATTTTTTCATGAAATGGAAAATCTTAATAAAGAGTTTAAGGAATACCTATATTATGACAAACAGTTAAAAGCCCTATTAAGCAAAGAAAAGGAAGCCTTAAGTAAAAAAAGTTATTATGAATTTGAAATTTCATATATTGACAATCTTAGCCTAAGTATAGGTGAAGATGTATCATTGTCCGATAAATTAAACATGCTTTCAAACAGCGAAAAAATATATTCTAATGTAAATAAGTCATATTATGATTTATATGAAAGGGAAAATTCATTACTGGCAGAAATCAAAAGTATGGGAATATCCTTGGAAAATTTGAAAAACTACAGTACTGAACTTAGTAATATTTCAGATACTTTAAATGATATATATTTTAATCTTGAAGAAATCTCTTCCAGATTAAGAAATGTTAGCGAGTCAATTGATTTCTCGGAAAACGAAATTGATCAGATATCCCAAAGGCTAAGTATAATTGAAGATGCAAAAAGAAAATACGGAAAAAGTATTGAAGAAATCTTAGATTTTAGAAATGTCATTGCAGAAGAACTTAGATTGATTGATAATTTTGATGAAGAAAAAAGAAGATTAGAAGAGATGGTAAAAGATAGCTATAGCAGGGCTGAATCTTATGGGGATAAAATAAGTCTAATGCGAAAGAATACAGCTAAATCTTTGGAAGAACAAATGAAAGCCCAATTGAAAGCTTTGAATTTTCAAAATACCGATTTTAAAGTGAATTTTTCTAAAATTGATTTAACCGGCAATGGTTACGATGATACAGAGTTTTTGATATCAACTAACCCGGGAGATCCATTAAAGCCATTAGCAAAAATTGCATCAGGCGGTGAAATATCAAGGGTAATGCTGGCATTAAAAAGCATACTTCGAAACAGCATCTCCGTACCCACTATGATTTTTGACGAAATAGATACGGGCATCAGCGGAATTACGGCTTCAATAGTTGGTAAAAAGCTCCTTGAGCTAGCAGGTAATCATCAAATAGTCTGTATTACTCACCTTCCTCAGATTGCAGCTTACGGAAATTCAAATTACACTATATTTAAAGATAATATAGATAATAAATCCCATACTTTCATTAAGAAATTAAACAATGATGAGAAAATTTCCGATATTGCAAGACTACTTGGGGGAATTAATGTTACGGAGACCACTAAGATTTCAGCTAAGGAACTAATTGAAACAGCTAATTAATTATTTATATATATTAAGTTATCGTTGAGAGGAATTATTTATGAAAAAAAATCTTGTACTAAAAATTTTTATTGCATTTGTTGTAGGTCTTGGAGTCGGTATTCTACTATGGATATCTGATGTGGATGTTACGACTTATGTAACTTGGGTATCACCATTTGGTAGCATCTTTGTATCAATGTTAAAAATGATAGTGGTTCCGGTAATACTATTATCACTTATAGCAGGGGCTGCTTCCTTACCTACCAATGAGTTTGGTAAAATTGGTATCAGAGTTATTGTATGGTATTTTGTTACATCATTATTGGCAGCAGTAATGGGCTCCGTATTGGCCATCTTATTTAACCCGGGCGGATCTTCCAGCAAAGAAGCATGGCAGACATTGGCAAACACGGGAGAAGCATCAGAAATATCAAATGCTTCCAACAGCTCTATCATAGAAGTATTTATTAATATGTTCCAAAACCCCTTCCAGGCATTGGCAGAAGGAAATTTCTTGGCTATCATAGTTTTTGCCATTGGTTTTGGTCTTGCTATTAAAATAGTTCATGATACAACTACGGATAACAGTTTAAAAACCGGAATTATAACCTTATTAAATGTTTTTAACGCAGCGAAAGAAGGAATATTCAAAATAGTGGATTGGATACTTGCCTACTCCCCTATTGGTGTTTTTGCCCTTACATCCTGCAATTTTGCTTTATATGGTTCAAGATTATTCGGACCTTATGTTAAGCTTACTTTAGGTGTTGTCCTTGGAATACTGTGTATGATGTTCATAGTTTATCCTATACTTATGTTTGTTACAACCAAGAAAAATCCTGTTAATTTTTATAAGGCTGCAAGAGAAGCCATCTTAACAGCCTTTGTAACAAGAAGCAGTGCAGCTACACTACCTGTTTCTATCACAGTAGCCCAGGAAGAATTAAAAATTAACAACAGCTTATCTTCCTTCGCTCTACCACTGGGTGCTACCATCAATATGGACGGAGTGTGTGTTCATCTTCCCATGTTTGCGGTATTAGCATCTAATATGTTCGGTGTAGAATTGGGTTTTGGCTCCCTGGCGATATTGGTAATAACTACAGTATTAGCTTCTGTTGGCGCAGGAGGCGTTCCAGGAGGAAGCCTTATGCTATTATTCATAATACTTCAAAATATGGGACTACCTGCAGCTGATATAGCTATAATTGTAGGTCTTGCCCTTGGAATCAATCCAATTTTGGATATGTTTGAAACTATGAATAATGTAACCGGAGATTTGGTATGTACTTACTCTGTGGCAGAAATGTCAGATATGATTGTTAAAGAAGAAGAATAGAAAAATTATAAATAATTGATTAGAACAAAATATCCACTAGCTTAGCTAGTGGATTATTTTTTAGTTTTTCAAGCTTTGTAAAGGCGCAGGAATTTTTCCTCCTCTGTTAATTATTACTGCAGAAGATTCCTTCCTAAGCTTCATAACAGGGCCTCTTCCCAAAAGCCCTCCGAAGTTTAGACTGTCCCCTTCTTTTAGCCCTATTGCAGGTATTAATCTTACAGCTGTAGTTTTGAAATTTACCATACCTATAGCAGCCTCATCGGCGATTATTGCCGAAATTGTTTCTGCAGGAGTATCTCCCGGCACAATTATCATATCCAAACCTACAGAGCATACTGCAGTCATTGCCTCTAATTTTTCAATGCTTAATACTCCGTTTTCAGCTGCAGCTATCATTCCGGCATCCTCACTTACAGGTATGAATACTCCGGAAAGACCACCCACACTGGATGATGCCATAACACCGCCCTTTTTAACGGCATCATTAAGCATTGCAAGCGCAGCTGTAGTCCCATGGGTTCCACACTGCTCTAAGCCTATTTCTTCTAATATATAAGCCACGGAATCTCCTATAGCGGGAGTTGGCGCCAAGGATAAGTCAACTATTCCAAAGGATACATCCAGCATTCTTGAAGCCTCTGTGCCCACTAATTGGCCCATTCTGGTAATTTTAAAGGCCGTCTTTTTTATTGTCTCTGCTACTTCGTTTAGGGGAGCGTCCTTAGGCATCTTTGCAAGCGCTGCTCTCACAACACCGGGACCTGATACTCCCACATTTATAACACAGTCCGCTTCACCTACTCCATGAAAAGCTCCTGCCATAAATGGATTGTCTTCAGGTGCATTGCAAAATACCACTAGTTTGGCAGCTCCTATACACTGATTATCCTTGGTTAATTCGGCTGTTTCTTTTATCTTTTGTCCCATTATTTTAACTGCATCCATATTTATGCCTGCCTTAGTAGATCCAATATTCACAGATGAACAAACCAGGTCAGTTTCAGACAAAGCTCTTGGAATTGATTCGATTAATTCTCTGTCACCGGCAGAAAAGCCTTTTTGCACAAGGGCAGAATATCCGCCAATAAAATTTACCCCGATCCTTTTTGCTGCTTTATCAAGGGTTTTGGCATACTTTACAGGATCACCTCCGGAAACACCAAGTAGCATTGCTATTGGCGTTACAGATACTCTTTTATTTATAATCGGAATACCATATTTTTTTTCTATTAATTCACCGGTTTCTACTAGCTTTTCAGCTTTACTAACAATCTTGTTATATACCTTTTCACAGGATTTATCAATATCTGCATCAGCACAATCAATTAAGGAAATACCCATCGTGATAGTTCTAATATCAAGATTCTCTTCATCTATCATTGATATGGTTTCCATTATGTCATTCATATTTATCATCTGACACCCCCGCTATATTCTATGCATTGAATTGAATATATCTTCATGCATTACATGGACCACCATTTCAGGTACAGCTTTTATTATGCTTTCTTCAATATTCTTTATATCTTCACTATCATCCATAACATCAACTACCATTATCATACAAAAATAACCATCCAACACAGACTGGGTTACATCAATTATGTTGCAATTTTTTTCTGCACAAATCCTTGATACATTGGCTAATATTCCCGTCTTGTCTTTTCCTATTACAGTAATTACTGCTTTCATTTGTTACCCCCCTTAATTTATACTAAATAGTATTCTAACAAATTTATTGTTTAATTTCCACCCAATTTTAAATTTATTTTTGATGATATCATTATTGATAAAATATTTATTATGATGGCTATACCAATTATTATAAATTCTATATGAGTATTTTCAAAGATTGTAACATCTAAAATCGATATATTAGTTCCCAGCATTGTTGTCAGTGCCATAAGCCCTATAAATGCGAATCTGCCTTTTTCCACTCCAAATTTAAACATTATCGGCATGTTAATTGCAGATATTATGAGGGCAACTCCAAGTATCAACATAATTATGGAAGGGTCTATTAAAGCTTTGTATTCCACTATGAATAAAGATAATATAAGGTGCAATATGTAGCTAAGCACTGTTACTGCAGCAATTATAGAATAGCCCAATATGTATTTGCTATAAATCACTTCCTTATCGCTATATGGCATCATACTTTGCAACTCGGTCCATTTTGATCTTTCATCATATGCTATGGCAGTGATTGGAAGCATGGCCGCAAATATTATCACAAAGTTGCTTAGAAAACTGTCTGGTATTAATGCAAAACCAATAATCATAATAAAATAAATCCTATGTCTGCTTATAGTTAACAAGTCCTTTAAAATCAATCCCATCATTATTCTGCCTCCTTTGCCATAAACAGTATTATATCCTCCAAGGTAAAATGTTCGCTTTTGAAGCTCTTGTTTACCAATTCCTTTTTAACCAATAACTCAGTGCTATATTTATTCTCCCTAACACCAACTATAGCTTCATCTGGGATGTCTAAGACACTGTCCTTTGATATATTGATTAGGCTGTAATCGTTTAAAACTCTATCCTTTTCCTCCATAAAAATCAATCTGCCTTTATGAATAAAAGCTATATAATCACATATTTTCTCCAAATCACTCACTATATGGGAAGATAAAAGAACTGTTTTTTCTTCATCCCTTGTAAACTCATTGAAAATCTGTAGAACCTCATCCCTAACCATGGGATCAAGTCCGCTGGTTGCCTCATCTAAAATAAGTAGCTTTGCATTATGGGACATGGCAACTGATATGGCAAGCTTCATCTTCATACCGCGGGAATAATCCTTGAATTTTTTATTGGTTGGTAAGTGAAATCTATTAATGTATTCATAGTAGATTCTTTCATCCCAATTATAATATGTATGTTTCATAATCCTATTAACATCATTTGCATTTAGTATTTCAGGATAATATGCTTCATCCAAAACTATACCTATATCATTTTTAAGCCTTGTAAATCTCTTGTCCTTATTATCGATTCCCAGCACCTTAACCGAGCCCGAATCTCTTTTTATTGCATCCATAATTAAATTAATCGTTGTGGTCTTTCCCGCTCCGTTTTCTCCCACAAGCCCAACAATACTACCCTTTGGTATGTTCATCGTAATACTATCTAATTTAAAATCATCATAAGATTTTGTTAAACCATTAATCTCTATGGCATTCATTTATTCCACCTCTTTTTCCATCGTTTCCATTATTTCAATAATTTCCCTCTTATTTAACTTGCAATGTTTGTTTAACTCCATAACTGTTTTAATTGCATTTTCAAGCTCAGTCAAATAGTATTCGGAAATCAAGTTTTCATTTAGTTTTGCCACATAGCTTCCCTTACCCGGAACAGTTATTATATATCCTTCATTTTCCAGTTCAGTATAGGCTCTCTTTGTTGTTATTACACTGACTTTCAAATCTTTGGCCAAATTCCTTATGGAAGGCAAAGGCTCATCATAACCCACTTTATTATCTAATATCGCATTTTTTATCTGTTCATAGATTTGCTCGTATATGGGAGCATCCTTATTATTACTAATTAATATATTCATATAACCACCTTTGTATATACTGTATATATTTGCTATGCACAGTATATACAGCCCATGGCTATTTGTCAAGAGTTTTTATAAAAAAAATAGCGCAGCCTTTGGCTGCGCTATTATGGGTCTAAACTCTTACAGGTTTTGGTAATCTTTCTACCATTATTTTCATCAGGTTATCAGTTGTTTCAAGCTCATCACTTAATTTATCGTCTTCTACCTTAATGAATGTTTTATTAACAGGTTCTAATACTCCACCTAAGACTTCACCAATTACTCCGTATTTGTACAGGGCAATTTCATCGTCCATTTCAACCGAAATATCATCTGTTGATTCAAATCCAAAGTCTTCTTCCAGTATTTCTGCCATTGCTGCTGCTATTTCCCAGTTGGTATATTCTACCTCTTCTTCTACAGCTGCCGTTACTTCAAGAAGTCTTCTTTCTGTATTAGTGAATGTACCGTCTACGCTGCATGCGCCGGTTCCCGGTATAACTATATCTGCCTGAGCAGCAGTATCAGTCAAGTAAATATCAGATACAGCCAAGAATTCCAAACCGCTAAGATCCATGTCAGGATCTTCACCAAATATCATTAGACCCTTAACTCCTTCTAATGCCTGTCTTCCTTCTCTTATGCCCATATCAACTAAACCTTGAGTATTATTCTTAGGTCTTAGCATCAATATACCATCCCTTGGGCTACCTATGTGGCCTGATAATATGGCTATTTCACCGATTAATCTGGCTGCACCGACAGTTAATATGTTTTGCTGATATACAAACATGGCTTTCTTGGCATTAGCATAAGCATCAGCCACTGCTTTCATGTCATCAGACACCTTTACATCATTTAATGATGCTTTAAATTCATCAAATCCTTCACCGTCACTTGATTTACCCATATCTAAAAGAGCTTTAGCGATTTCTTTAAGGGAATCTAAGCTGTTTTCCACCTTGATGTTATTACAGAAATCCATTCTGTAAGGAAGTTCTCCATCATATAGGATGTATGCCTTTGCACCTTTTTCAATAGCCTGCTTTATCTTTAATCTGATTACAGGATTCTTTTCTGCCAAGAAACCAGGAGCAACTATTACTTCAGTGGATATAAGCTCATCTATTGTATTAGGTGAAGCATCATGTCCGAATAGCCCTGCTAAAGGATTTTCTCTTAGATTAAACGAGAATGTTTTAGCTCCTAAAAGATTTGCTAATTTTTTAATTGCATAAGCTTCTTCATTTGTATATCTATCTGAAATTGCAACCGCAATAGCATCCTTACCATTTCTGGCTTTTATGCTTTCCATTTTCTTTACAGCTGTCATAAATGCATCATAATAATCTGTTTCACAGAAATTATCGCCATCTTTGATCATAGGATCCACAAGTTTTCCCTCAAGTAAAGCTACATCAAAGCCCCACTTACCTTTTCCGCATGATACTCCGGCATTTACAACGCCTTCTTTGTCAGGGTTAGCTTTAATCAACATATCACCATAAGCTTCAAGCTTCATTGAACATCCAACTGAGCAGAATGAACATGTAGTATCATATACTTCAGTAGCCAGCGGTACTTCTTTTGCTACGCTCTGTCTTTCTTGTAGTGCTCCCACCGGGCATACACTTACGCACTGTCCGCAGGATATACATCCTGATTCTGATAGTTTATTACCTAGGGTTGGTAATACTACAGTGTCAAAACCTCTGTTAACAAGGCCTAGGGCTCCTATTCCCATAACTTCGTCACATGCTCTTACACAAAGACCGCATAATATACATTTGTTAGGGTCTCTTACGATGAACGGATGGTCATCTTCAAATTCGGTAATTGTTTTTTCACCGCAGAATCTAGCAGGTTCAACATCATAATCATTAGCATAATCCACAAGCTTACATTCATGATAATCATGACATCCACATTCCAGACACCTTGAAGCTTCTTGCATAGCTTCTTCTTCTGTCAGTGAACTATATACCACCTCCGAGAAGTTATCTTTTCTCTGTTCAGGAGTTAGTTGGAATCCATTTCTTACTCTGCACATTCTTTCTCTGTCTTCAAATGTCTTTTCGGTAATATCATCCCTTTCAACATAGTATGGCTTTTCGTAACCTATAATCTCGCCATCCAAATATGCATCTATTATCTCTGAGACCTTCTTTGCATCCGCAATTGCTTCGATAGCTATGGATATTTTATCATTACCGCAGTCTCCGCCTGCAAATACTCCCGGTACGGATGTCATAAATGTTTTTTCATCGTATGCTATAGCATTTTTTCTAGTCTTATCAACATCAAATACGCTGGAATCCACAGCCTGCCCAATAGCTAATATTACTGTATCCACATCCAATAGTTCAGTTTTACCTTCCACTGCAACCGGCCTTCTTCTGCCCGATTCATCAGGTTCACCTAATTCCATTATCTGTAAATTAACTTTATTTACGTGACCGTTTTCATCGGTTAAGTATTCAATTGGATTTGTAAGGTTCTTAAAGATAACGCCTTCTTCTAAAGCTTCTTCTATTTCAAGGGCATCAGCAGGCATTTCATCTCTAGTTCTTCTATAAATGTTATATACTTCCTTAGCTCCAAGTCTTACTGCGGTTCTGCAAGCATCCATAGCTGTATTACCACCACCTACTATGGCAACTTTTTCTCCCAGTTTTACTTCTTCATTTCTTACAACTTGTCTTAAGAAGTCAATACCACCTATTACTCCCTTTGCATCTTCACCTGCGCATCCAACACCAGTAGAAACCCAAGCTCCGATACCTAGTAATACAGCATCAAAATCTTTTCTTATTGTTTCAAAGGAAATGTCTTCACCAATCTTAGTGTTAGGTATCATTTCAACACCCATCTCTTCGATTAACTTGATTTCCTCATCCAAAACAGCCTTAGGCAGTCTATATTCAGGTATTCCATATCTAAGCATACCACCTAATTTAGGCATAGCTTCAAATATGGTGACTTCATGACCCATTTGTTTTAAGAATGAAGCTGCTGAAAGTCCCATGGGACCACCACCTATTATAGCCACTGCTTTACCGGTGTCTTCAGCTATTTCCGGTTGATATCTTACGTCATTACTTAAATCATAGTCAGCTGCAAATCTTTTCAATTCCATGATACCAATTGGATCATCAACTAAATCTCTTCTGCAATTGTCCTCACAAGGATGCGGACATACTCTTCCGATTGCTGCAGGTAGAGGAATTTTTGTCTTAATCAATTCAAGGGCTTCTGCGAACTGTCCGTTTGCAATCAATCCCACATAACCTTGGCAATCAGTATTTGCAGGGCAATTCAAAGTACAAGGTGCTTGACAGTCTCCCACATGATTTGATAACAGTAATTCCAGATTGGTCTTTCTTGACTCGCATACTGCTTCCGTATCTGTCTTAATAACCATATCAGGTGCAATTTCAGTTGCACAAGATTTAAACAATTTCGGACTACCTTCTATTTCAACCATGCAAAGACCACAAGAACCATATATTTCGGTTCTTTCATCATAGCACAGCGTTGGAATGAATATATCATTCTCCCTTGCAACTTCTAAAATAGTTTGACCGGGAAGTCCAAATACTTCTTTACCATCAATATTTAATCTATATTTTTTCATTTGTTTTCCTCCCCCCTATTCTCTTACTATTGCATTAAATCTACATGCTTCTTCGCATCTTCCGCATCTAGTACATAAGTCTTGATCAATTACATGTTTTTCTTTAAGACTTCCTGATATTGCATCTACAGGACAGTTCTTGGCACAAACTGTACAACCTATACAAGCATCAGTTACTTTGAACGAAATCAGCGCTTTGCAAGATTTAGCAGTACACTTCTTGTTATAAATATGATCTTCATATTCATTTCTAAAGTATTTAATAGTAGTAAGAACAGGATTTGGAGCAGTTTGACCTAGACCACACATGGATCCTGCTTTAATTTTTTCAGCAAGTTCTCCCAGCAGTTCTATGTCACCGTCTTTTCCTTCACCCTTAGTAATTCTTTCAAGAATTTCAAGCATTCTCTTAGTACCAATTCTACAGTAATTACATTTACCGCAGGATTCTTTTCTTGTAAAGTCTAAGAAGAATCTGGCCATATCTACCATACAAGTATCTTCATCCATTACAATCATACCACCGGAACCTACAATAGCTCCTGTTTTTGTGATATCTTCATATGTAACCTTTGTATCGATTAAGCTTGCCGGTATACATCCACCTGATGGTCCACCCATTTGAACTGCCTTAAATTCCTTATCATTTTTAATACCGCCACCGATATCAAAAATAACTTCTCTTAAAGTTAATCCCATAGGTACTTCCACAAGGCCGCCTTTTTTAATCTTTCCGGCTAATGCAAATACTTTAGTACCATTTGATTTTTCTGATCCGTATTCAGCATATTTTTCTCCGCCATTTTCAAATATCCATGGTACGTTAGCATATGTTTCAACATTATTAATGTTAGTTGGTTTTTGCCAGTATCCTTTTTGAGCAGGAAACGGAGGTTTTAATCTAGGCATACCTCTTTCACCCTCTAAGGATGCTATTAATGCAGTTTCTTCACCGCATACAAATGCTCCGGCACCGGCTTTTATTCTAATATCAAAATCATAACCTGAGCCAAATATATTTTTACCTAAGTAACCCTTTTCTCTAGCTTGGTTCATGGCTGTTTCCAGTCTCTTTATAGCCAACGGATATTCAGCACGACAGTATATTATGCCTTCTATAGCTCCCATGGCATAACCACCTATAATCATACCTTCTATCATAGAATGGGGATCTCCCTCTAATACCGATCTATCCATGAAAGCACCGGGATCTCCTTCATCAGCATTACAAACTATATATTTCTCAGTACCCTTACTGTTTTTAGCCGCATTCCATTTAAACCATGTGGGGAAACCTGCTCCTCCACGGCCTCTTAAACCGGATACTTTGATTTCATTAATTACTTCGTCTGGTGTCATTTTAGTAACTACTTTTTCTGTTGCCTTATAACCACCGCAAGCAATATATTCATCTATATTCTCAGGGTTCAAAATACCGCAATTTCTTAAAACTATTCTTGTTTGTTTAGTAATTACACTGGCATCCTCATCATTTATCAGATATTTTTCCACCGGTTTATTACCCAGTACATGTTCACTTACTATTTCTTCTACCATTTCAGGCTGAACTCTAACATATCTATAAAGCTTATTATCATCATCATAGATATCAACTATTGGTTCTAAGAAGCAAGTACCAACACAGCCGGTAATTGTAGTCCTTAAATCCATGTTGCTTTTTTCCAAAATTCTATCGAATTCTGCTTGTGTTTTTTTGGCACCGGAAGCGATACCGCAGCTTCCTTGGCCGACAACTATCCTCATATTTTACCTCCTATGCTCTGCCCTTAATTTCTTCTAAAATTTTAACAACAGAAGCCTTAGTTAAATTACCATAGGTTTCTTCCCCATCAGCTGTTTTTACCATCATAACCGGTGCTAATGAACAGCATCCCAGGCAAGCCACGTTATTAATTGTAAAAATACCGTCTTCTGTGGTTTCTCCATCTTGTATGCCTAAATAATCACATATTGATTCTTCGATAGATTCAGAACCATTAACGTGACAAGCTGTACCTTGACAAAGCATTATTAGATTTTCTCCGATCGGTTCCAATCTGAATTGTGTATAAAAGGTTGCAACTCCATATATCTTTGCAGGTCTAACACCTGTTGCCTCAGAAATGTAGTTTATAGTATCCACCGATAAATAACCATAGATTTCCTGAGCCTGTTGTAAGATAGTAATTAAACTACCAGGCACCTTAGCATACTTATCCAAAACGGGAGTTAATTCCTCGAATTGGCCTTGTAAACATCTCTCCTCCATATAATCCTCCTATTTAATATCATAAAAATACATTTTCAATTATAGCAAATAAATATGTAAATATCAACGAATAAATAAGAAATACATCGTTTATTATTTAACTAAAAAAAGCAGTTAACCTGCTTTTTTAAATATTTTCTCTAAATTCGTCTCCATTATTATTATACTTATAAACATTAAACCGGCGCCCATATATCCCCTGGTGCTAAGTACTTCTCCTGCCAGCAAATATGCTGCTATTGCAGCGAATACGGGTTCAAAAGAAAACATTATTCCGGCATGGGATGCGGTGGTGTACTGCTGTGCCACTGATTGTGCTATAAAGGCAATACCTGTACAAACAAGTGACAGAAAAATCACAGATACCCATACTGATTTTGCCACCGGCAATGCCGGTGATTCAAAACTAAAGGCTAAAATCGTAAAAAACAACCCGGTGAAGCCCATTTGAAATATTCCAAGATGTAATGCTTTCACATTCTCCTTCTTTACGGCTCTATCCACCATAATTATCTGAATCGAACAGCTGAATGCACAGAGAATACATAAAAAATCACCAAACATTGTTTCTCTGTTTATGGAAAAATCTTCTTTTAATGTCATAAACACTATGCCGGTAAAACATATCATCAAAACAACAAACAGCTTTCGGCTTGGCTTAGTTTTCGTAAGTATATACTCTAAGGTTGGGGTAATGATTACATTCAAGGCTATAAGAAAGCCTATATTAGTTAAATTCGTGTACTTAACGGCCTCGGTGGCTAAAGTATACATAACCGTAACTATTATCCCAATAACAGCACCATAAACAATGGTTGCCTTACTTACGTCAATGAGTTTTTTATGTAATATTATTACAGAAACTAAGAATGCAAATCCAAATCTATATGCATTAAGAGTAAAGGTTCCCATTTCATTTAAACTTAGATCCATCATATAATATGATACGCCCCAACTAAATGTTACCGCAAGTATCATAAAATCGGCTAAAAATTGTTTTTTGTTATCCATAATTCCCTCACTGTAAGCCTGAAATAAATACCGGTAATGCCAGATCTTCTCTGAGACTGCCCTCTTTAATACTTTTATCAATATTATAAGAACTTATAAGTATGCGCTTAAGCTCTTCAATGCTAAAGTTCCTTGTGGCTTTATAGGCCTTGTCGAATCTGCATTTATTTATCTTCAATTCCTTCTCCATCTGATATGGCATCATATCATCTTCTTCCATCGATTTGATATCATAGAGTAATTCAAACTGAGATATTATTAATCCAAGTATTTGAAAAACATTTTCATTGTTTTTCGACTTCCTTATGGTAATATTGATGGCCTTCTTAATGTCTCTCATCGTAATAGCATCTATTAAACTAAATATATATGTATCTTCATTTCCCAGTATTGCCAAATTGATTAATCTTTCACATACCTCTTTATCATCTGCCAAAAGCACCAGCTTTTCCAAATCACTATTAAGGTCGCTTAGCTTGTAGTCGCCTTCTTTATTCATATAACCGGAAACATTAATAATATAGTCAATTTCATTTTCACCATATGTCAAGCTATTTTTTTCCAATCTCTTTTTAATAAAGCTCTTTAACTCCTTTAGGTCCAGTTTATCAAAGGAAAAGCATTGGGTCTCTTTTTTTAATCTGTTGCCAAAGCTGCTAAGCTGTTGCTGTTTATCACCGTCCAGATAAAAAACAATGATTGTATCCCCAGAAAAATTGCATATAAAATTAAGCAGCTTTTTTTCTTCATTTTCATCAAAGCCTTTAACATTATTATTAAAAAGGGGCAAGTAATTCCTTATTATAACTACTCTACCTCCTGAAAACATGGAGTATGTATCAGCATTCATAATTATCTCATCAACACTAACACTATCCCCGTCCACCTTACTTAGGTCAAAAGCTTTGTATTCTTCTTTAATATATTTATTTGAAATACTTTCCAATGCCCAGTTGATTAGAAAGCTTTCCCCTCCCATTAACAGGACAACTTTTTTTAGTTCTTTTTTATTAACCAGTCTATTAAAATCCCTAAAATCCAGTTCTTTCATTTTAATCCTCTTTAATCATTTTATGGATACTGAATTTACTGTCATTAATATCCACTCCTATAGCTCCGTCCAAATCATTCCTAAATACCATTATATCGTTTTTAATTAACTTTTCAATAACCATATTTGAAGGATGCCCATAATTATTCTTGCCCACCTGTATTATTGCCACTTTGGGAGATGTCGCATTTAAAAATTCATCCGTTGTGCTGCTTTTACTGCCATGATGTCCTATTTTTAGAATATCACAATTTAGCTTATCCGTACCCTTATAATATTCCACCATTCTTTTTTCGCCTTCCTTTAATAAATCGCCGGTGATGATTATGGAAACATTATCATATTTAACCTTTAAAACCATATTTACTATATTTTCATCATCGATGTCAAAGGCCTCATTTTTAGATAATATGGGCCATAATATTTCAATATCAAGTTTTTCGCTAAAGGTTATTACGTCCCCTACCTTCAAATATTTATCAAAAATATCATGTTCTGTATGTCCTTCATAACCGTAAAAGGCCATTATGCTTTTTATATCATATACATCATTTAACTCATATATACCTTTAAAATGATCCATATGTAAGTGGGTTGGAATAGCCAAATCCAAATCATTAACTCTGTTTTTTAGCAGATATACCTTTAAAACATCTTCACCGATATTTTTTTTATAGTGGCCTCCTCCGTCGATAAGTATATCATATTTATCATCTCTTATGTGAATCGCATCGCCCTGGCCCACATCAATAAAAACCATTTCATAATCCAAGTAGTCGTTTTTGCTATATGAATATATATTAAGGGCCAATAAAGAGATTATAAGGTAAAAAGCTAAGATCTCTTTATTTCTTTTTCTGTTTCTAAATATCAGGTATGTCTCGGAAAAAAGAAAAAATATTATACTGTAATATAGGAATAATATAGAAAGATTAAAACCTTTATTATCCATAATAAATATATTAAATTGATATATATAATCATTAATATATATCAATATGTCGGTAATTGATATTACAATTTTTGCTAATATTAGTAATTTAAACCCCGTTAAAAGGTAAATGCAAAGATGAACTATAAGTATGGGAACCAATATACCCACAAGTGGTATCATTAATATATTTGAAAAAAACGACATTAGGCAGATATAGTTTAATTCATAGGCAATAACTGGTATTATTGTGATCTGTGCTGCGATTATCGTCGAAAAAAAGCTTCCCAAATAAGGCTTTATTCTTGGCATTATGAAACAGATGCCAAGTACTGCGATAAAAGAGAATTTAAACCCGATATTGAAAATAACATAGGGATTATATGAGGTAAAGACAATAAAAGTAAATGATAATGCTGATAAAGAATCAAATCTTCTGTCATAATAAAAGGCTCCCATACTTATTATCACCATAAATATGGCTCTAACACAGGAAGGACTAAACATTGTCATTATTCCGTATGCCAATAAAAAAACAATGAAAATTAAACCATACAGTTTATTCTTACTCCCCCTTATAAGCCATAGGAACAATGCATAAATTATTCCTATGTGAAGTCCGCTAACGGCCAAAATATGAGCTATGCCATTAAGTTTGAACCTTTCATACACATCTTCATTTAAATAGGCTTTTTCGCCAAATAATAAGGCATTTACCATGCCATTATCTTTATATATCCTTAGAAAGCCTTCCCTTTTATTTAATATATAACCCCTTAGCTTATTTATTCCCTTGCCCCGGTCAATAATTGCCATGGAATCGATTTGTTGTATCCTGCATATACCTTTTGACTTTAAATAAAGGCGATAGTTAAAACACCCGGGGTTTCTGGCCTCATCCGGTATATTTACTTTACCTTTAAATATATATCTATTCCCGATAATATTCCCCAAATTATCTTCCGCCTTAAAGTAACCCAGCACCTTCAGTTTTGTACCCTCTGGTTTAATCAAAGCTTCATAGTAATTATCTTCCTTTAATCTAATATCAATTATCTCTCCTGAGTACTCGTTATAATTGGTATTAAAATAGTCCTCCGCATTTATATACTTTATATATTCCTGGGCAAAACATCCTACGCCCAATATAAATATCAAGGTTAGCTTGATAATAATATTTCTGTATTTGATTAATTTAATAAATAAAATACAAACAAGACAAAATAAAAGAGTCAAAGTTATTAATGCATTAACAACTCTTAAATCAATGATTAAATATGACATCAGATAGGCAGTTAGTAATACCAATCCATAGTAAAATAGTTTTTTTCTCATACACACACCCGGCTTCAAATCTACACACTACTATTATATTATCAACCTAATTATTAAGATTCAATTAAATTATCTAATAATATATGAAAATCAAACATTTTATGGTATAATCCATGTATCTATGCAAGGAGGTAATAACATTGGCTGATAAAGGCAAAGATAAGAAAAAAGATATTGATGATTTTCTTTCAAAATTTAATGAAAATGAAAGTGATGACTTTTTAAATGAATTAGAAGAAGTCGAAGAATCATCAAATAATTCCGAAAAAAGGAAAAAATTAAAAACAAAGAAAGATAAGAAAAACAAAATAAAAAATAAAAATTCTGGCAAAGGAAAATTTAGTATTGTCGGCTTTTTTAGGTTAGAAAATGACTACTATGATGAAAATGGAGAAAAAAAGATTTCTGTGAATGGTAAAATGAAGCGTAACAAAAAATATAGGGCTAATATCAAACACATTTTACTGACAATTTTGGCTGTATTTATACTTTGTTTTGCCATTGGTATAGGATATGTCATAAGCATCATAAACAGCGCTCCCGATATTGAGCCGGAACATATGTATGACATGATATCGGAAACATCAATTATCTATGATGACAAAGGCGAAAAGCTTGACAGTGTTTTTGCCAATGAGAATCGTACAATAATTGAATATGATGATATGCCGGAAAATCTGGTGAATTCATTTATTGCCATAGAGGACAAGACCTTTTGGGATCATAACGGTTTTAACTGGATAAGAATACTTGGTGCAATCAAAGAATCCGTATTTGGCGGAGGTCAAATCAGCGGTACAAGCACAATTACCCAGCAATTGGCCCGTAATGTATATTTACCGGATGTAATGTCTAAACGTAGTATGAACAGAAAAATTATTGAGGCTTATTACGCTTATGAAATTGAAAAAACTCTGACAAAAGAGCAGATAATAACAGCCTACTTAAACACAATTTATTTGGGTTATGGCTGCCATGGCGTACAAACAGCTTCCCAGGCATATTTTTCCAAGGATGTTCAGGATCTTAATTTGATTGAATGCGCGGCTCTAGCTGCCCTTCCTCAAGCACCGGATTACTTCTCTCTAATAAAATATGTTAGCAATGATGAATTGACGGAAGAAAGCCAAAACATACTACAAAGAGGCGATAATGGTTCTTATGTATGGAATGACAAATCATCTGACAGACGTAATTTAACTCTCAGATTGATGAAAGAGCAAAATTATATAACAGATGAAGAATATGAAGAAAACAAGGATATAAGCATATCAGAAGTACTGAACCCTTATTTTGATAAATCAAATTCATATACTTCATATTTTACAGACTACTTAATCAAAACAGTAATACAAGATATGATGACTGAGTACGATTTAACTTATGAAGAAGCTCATTCAAGGGTTTATGATGGTGGATTAAAAATTTATTCAACACTGGATTCCCAAGCACAATCAATAATTGAAAAGGAATTCGAAAACAGAAGCAATTTCCCTTACCTTGTGGGAGTACGTAAAGATTCCGACGGAAACATTATATCTCCTAAGGGCGAAATAATGATGTATTCCTATGATTCATTTTTTACCGATGAAGGCATATTTAAATTTAGGGATGATGAATATAAAAGAAACGATGATGGATCAATCACAATTATGACAGGCAAGCGTTTCAATATATATAATACCACTGTGGGCGGAGAAGCCGATTATAGCTTGGAATTTAAGCATATGTATGTATATGAAGGTGCATATTACTCAATACCGGGAGGCTTTATTAATATCCCCCAAGGATATAAATCCAGAGATGCAGATAATAACTTAGTTATATCCGCAGAATTCATACAGGAGAATCCTGATTTCTTCACTGAATTAGATGGAAAACTGGCTTTATCTGCCACTTCATATTCTCTGGGACAAAAAGTAATCCAGCCCCAGGCAGCTATGGCTATCACCGAAGTTGGAACCGGTCAAGTAAAAGCTTTGGTTGGTGGTAGAGAAATTGAAGGAAGAATGCTATACAACAGAGCAGTTAATCCTAGACAACCGGGATCTTCAATTAAACCTTTAGCTGTTTACTCAGCGGCACTTCAAAAGAGTTATGAACTAGCTGAAAGCGGAGAGCTGTTCCCATTTGTGGATTTTGACAATTGCGGACAAGGCACTGAATTATATGGAAGATATCTAACAGCAGGTTCAATAATTGATGATGAACCTATGTATACATCCAGTGGAAGCTTATGGCCTAAGAACTCATACAGCGGATATAAAGGGCTGATGACAATGCGTAGAGGTCTTCAATTATCGGTTAATGTAGTTGCAGTTAAGATATGGCAGCAGGTTGGCGCAGAATTTTCTGCTGATTTAGTAGAAAAATATGGTATAACAACTTTAGACACCGAAGGCGATGTAAGTGATATGAACCCTGCAGCACTTGCTTTGGGCGGTATGACAAACGGCGTAACCCCATTGGAAATGTCGGCTGCTTACTGCACTTTCCCAAATGGCGGAGTTGTAAAAAGTCCGGTACTATACACAAAGGTTTGTAATAGAAATGATGAAGAAATACTAACATCTGTATCTGAAGCTACAAAAGTATTAGATGAAGGCGTAGCATGGATAATGACAGATATGCTAAAATCCGTTATCACAGATGGTATTGCCGGCCCTGCAGGTATATCAGGCGTAAGAGCCGGTGGTAAAACCGGAACTACATCAAATGAATATGATATATGGTTTGATGGTTTTACTCCTAGTTATGCCGCTTCCGTTTGGATAGGAACAGATGTAAACATTAAATTATCCAGCATGAGCGGAATGGCAGCCAGATTATGGGGAAGAATAATGAACCAAATCCCTGCTGCTAAAGAAGGTAGTTACAAAGAAATGCCTTCAAATGTAGTTTACTCGGGAGGAGAATATTACACATCAGGAACTGCCGGAGGACCTAGCTTAAGTTCCCTTAAAAGGACAGTTACAATTGATGTTGAAACAGGCTATTTAGCAACACCATATACTCCAAATACCAAACAAATTACAGGATATGATAGGCCTTATGAAAACAGAACAACAAAATACTTTAAGGATGGCGGCGTAATACCAATTTATTATAGCTATAAGTATAACCCTGATCCTAGTAAGTATCCTATATCACCGGATGAAAAATGGGTACCGTTTACTATTCCTGTTGAACCGGAAGAGCCGGAAGAACCGGAGGAACCGGAGGAACCTACTGAACCGGAGGAACCTACTGAATAATAATATAAAAGAGCTTAGTTTATTAAATAAACTAAGCTCTTATTTTTTATTTCTAATATTTAATTATATCTCTTTTAATTGTTTAATACGTTTAGCTATGTCATCGGCATTGAAAACAGCTGAACCTGCAACAAGTATATCAGCCCCCGCGTCTTTTATTTCCCTGGCATTATCAATATTTACTCCGCCATCTATTTCAATCTTATAAGTATAACCCTTTTCTTCCCTTATTTTGTATAGCTCATCTACTTTAGATAATGTCTTTCTTATGAACTTCTGTCCGCCAAATCCCGGATTAACAGACATAACCAGTACCAAATCAACATCTTCTAATACATCTTTAAGAACACTTATAGGTGTCCCAGGGTTAATAGAAACTCCGGATTTGACCCCTAGTCTCTTTATTTCTCGGATTGTTCTGTCCAGATGTATACATGCCTCTTGATGCACGGTAATAAACTCGGTTTTTTCGGTGACGAAATCATTTATGTATTTATCAGGGTCACTAATCATTAAATGAACATCATAGGGAATTGTAGTTATATTATTTAGACTTTTCATGACTGAAGCACCATAGCTTATATTAGGTACAAAATGTCCGTCCATAACATCTATATGGAGATAATCAGCACCGGCATTACATACCTTTACCACTTCTTCTCCCAATTTTGAAAAATCAGCTGCCAATAATGATGGTGCTACTTTTATCATGATATCCTCCGTTAATATCTTCTGTTATTGTTTATTTCTTCTATCATTTTGATATATGAATTATATCTGCTCATGTTAATAAATTTAAGCTTTAAAGCATCCTTAATTGCACATTCCGGCTCATTGATATGTATACAATCACTGTATTTACATTTTCCATGTTTACTAAATTCAGGAAATAAAGAACCCAATTCTTTTATTTCCATTATTGGCATCTCCAAGGATGTAAATCCCGGTGTGTCAAATATATTGGTATCTCCATCCAATGAAAAAATCTCCGCATGCCTGGTGGTATGTTTCCCTCGTTTTGTTTTATCGCTTATAGCTCCTGTTTCAATGTCTTTATTAGGCACTATGGCATTTAAAACTGTAGATTTTCCTACCCCTGAAGGCCCTGCCAGGGCAACAGTTTTCCCCTTTAGTTCTTCCATCAATTCCCTTAGACCAATGCCACTAAGTGCATCTATTTTAAAGGTTTTATATACATCTTTATAAATATCGTAAATTTCATTTACCTGTGATTCATCTACTAAATCAATTTTTGTAATCAATATATTAACAGGTACATTATAGTATTCTGAAATTACACAAAGTTTGTCAACTGATAAGTAATTAGGCTGGGGATCAGTTGCTGAAAAAGTAACAATCAACCTGTCTATATTAGCTATGGAAGGTCTAATAAACTCATTTTTCCTTTTGAGCACTTTGGTTATAATGCATTCATTATCATCTCTTATCTGAAATTCAACATTATCCCCTACCTTTATTAATTTGTTGTTTCTTTTAAGCAGACCTCTACCCTGTCCTCTTATAATTTCCCCGTCATATTTAACAAAGTAGAAGCCGCCTATTCCTTTAACAACCTTGCCTATCATATTACTCTGTAGATTCCTCCGGATCAGTAGGGTCTTCTCCACCTATACTTTCTCCGGGATCCACCACAGGCGCACCTTTACTTACCCTTATATCAATTGTGGTTCCTTGCTGCAAATTAGTATTAGCCGCATATTCCTGCCACATAACATAACCTTCAGCATAGATTTCACTTTCATCATAGGTTATGATTCCAACCTCGAAACCTGCATCTTTAATAAGCTTCTTGGCGGCATCCACATCCATTCCGGTTACAGAAGGTACTATGCCTTCTTTTTCACCTTTACCATCACTTATGACTATATCAATTCTTTCGCCCTTTTCCTTCAACTCTCCTGCTTTAGGTGATTGGGAAAGTATTGTGCCTTCAGGTTCAGTACTTGTTTCTGATTTTACAACTCCGAGCACAAAACCATATTCGTCAAGATAATCAGATATATTTTCATAATTCATGTCAACTATATTAGGTATAGCGCCTTCCTGTTTACCCTTACTAAGGTTAACTGTGATAAGCATGCCTTTTTTTACTTCTTCTCCTGATTTAGGATCTTGTCCTGCAATTTTACCCTCTTCTACTTCAGCACTAAACATTTCTTCCCCTTCTTCTATGCTAAGTCCCAAGGCCTCCAAATCATTTTTGGCCTCATCATAGGAAAGGTTAGTTAAGTCGGGTACCGTTACCAAGCTGTTGGCTTCTACAAGCATTGTTGTTATCAAATAACCAATCGGAATAAGGCAAACAGCTATAACTACTGCAATAATTATATTTCTCTTCTTTTTATCTTCTCCAAAATTAGCAAAGGATCTTTTTTTAGTTACCTCTGTTTCATTTTCATCTTGCTCATCATCATTGGCATTATTTCTGCTTTGTTCCACCTTTTCAGATGCTGCCAAAAATACTGAATTCCCCACTACTCTTGTAACAAATTCAATATTATCAAGCTCTTCAATCAATTCATCAGCACTTTTATATCGATTGGTTTGATATTTGTCTGTGGCTTTCAGAACTGTTCTTTCCAAAGCCGGTGGTATTCCCTCCACTATTTGAGTAGGAGGAACTATTTCGTCATTAATATGCTTTAAAGCTATTGAAACCGGATTATCCGCATCAAATGGTACTTTTCCGGTAAGCATTTCATACATAACAATACCTAAAGAGTAAATGTCAGATCTTTCATCTACATAATTACCCCTTGCCTGTTCCGGTGAAAAGTAATGAACAGAACCTATTATGGAATTGTTTGTGGATAGCGTGGCATCATTTACTGCCTTGGCAATACCAAAGTCAGCCAATTTTGCTATTCCATCACTCGTAATTAATATATTGTGGGGTTTTACATCCCTATGAATTATATTATTACTATGGGCAAGCTTAAGAGCTGAAGCCAATTGTTTTGTAATATCAATAACCTTTTTATAATCCATAGGTGCTTCTTCGGCAATTACTTCGCTTAAAGTTTTGCCATCTACGAGCTCCATTACTATGTAATTAATATTACCTTCTCTACCTACATCATAAACTCCTACGATATTTGGATGAGATAATCCTGCTGCGGATTGCGATTCTCTTTTAAAGCTCTCCACAAAAGAAGCATCCTTTGTGAATTCCGGCCTAAGTATCTTGACTGCGATAAACCTATTTAATAATTTATCCTTAGCTTTATATACAACAGCCATTCCTCCTTCTCCAATTTTTTCAAGCAATTCATACCTGCCTGAAAGCAACCTATTACTCATTTTTCTCATTATCCTCCATTATTTTTATACATATTGCGGAAACATTATCATTTCCTCCATGATTATTTGCATCTTTTATCAATATATTTGCACAAGCCTGCATATCTTCGTTTTCGACAGCAGTTTTGCATATTTTCTTATCAGAAAGCTCGTCGTATAACCCGTCGCTACACAATATAATTATATCTTCATCTTCCACAGGTAATGTGTATAAATCCATTATTACTTTATCTTCCGCTCCGATAGCCCTTGTTATAATATTTTTCTTACTGTGTTTGGAAGCTTCTTTTTTAGTTATCATACCTGCTTTAACCAACTCATTCACATATGTATGATCATCGGTTATTTGTATTATTTCATTGTTATGTATAAGATAAGCTCTACTGTCTCCGATATTTCCCACATAGGCCGTATTATCCCTAATCAAAACATAAACAAAAGTAGTGGCCATTCCCTGATAATCTTCCTTTGAATTAGCCAGGTTATATATCTTGTTATTGACAAATATTATACCTTCTTCCAAAAGCTTGATTAATTCGTTCTCATCATTTAAATCCTTATATCTAAGCTTTATGTACTTTGCAAAGGTTTCAACGGTTTCTTTGCTGGCAATCTCTCCGGATCTATTTCCTCCAACACCATCTGCTAACAAATACAGGTTAATGTCATTTATACCCTTGATATAATCTTCATTCTTTATTCTACGCCTTCCTCTGTCTGTTAATAATCCTGTTTTCATTATTACCTCTCTATTAGTTTAATCTGCATAATTTACAATAGAAAAAACCATCTACTTTTCCATTATAAGGTAAAGCAGTATATTTTTCAACTAGTTTAAATTTATCATTATTATTTAGAAACTTATTAATTATGCCTTCATTTTCATCTTTGTTTATTGTACACGTACTGTAAAGTATATAACCGCCAATTTTAACATATTCTCCGGCGTTTTTAAGTATACCAAGCTGTATATCTAAAAGCTGTTCTATTTTTTCTTTTGTTATATTATACCTTATTTCAGGTTTTTTATTAATTACACCTAATCCCGAGCATGGAACATCGGCAAGTACATAGTCAAAGCTCTTTTCCATATCTTTATCAAAGCTTGTTCCATCCATGGCTTTTGTTTCCACTATATCTATATTTAGTCTTTTGCATTCCTTATTAATAAGATTTAATCTGTGATCATATATATCACATGCTAGGATATGACCATCATTATTCATTAGCTCGGCCATATAAGTAGTTTTACCTCCCGGAGCAGCACACATATCCAAAACTCTGCTTCCCTTTACAGGATTTAAGCAATTAATGGCATTTATTGAGGCTATACCTTGAACACTTATTTTCCCGTTTTTATAGCAATCACTATTTAACACATCACCTTCATTTACAATAATTACATTATTGTTACTTTCGGCGGGTATTGTATCCCTTAACTCTTTTAGAACGTCATCCCTATTTGTTTTTAATCTGTTTACTCTTAATGTCAACAAAGGAATAGAATTCAAACCTTCAATTATTTTCAGACCTTCTTCGCTTCCGAATTGCTCAAATATCATTTCTGCTAACCATTTGGGGAAAGACTGTTCAACAGACACCTTATCCATTGGATTTGAGGGTAGTTTTATATCGCCCTTTCTCCTTATGTAATTTCTCAAAATACCGTTTATGAATTTATCTCTGCCTTTACATTTTTTCTTTGCTATCTCCACTATCTCATTAACAGTGGCATAATTGGGAATGCTATCAATTAGCATTATCTCATAAATGCCCATCCTAAGTAGGATCAAATCATTATCTTTAATACTTTTAATTCCATTGTTTGCCAAATTGTCAATATAAAAATCCAGTAGCATAAGGTTTCTTAAAACACCCTTAACGTTATTCCTAACATAGCTACCGGAATATACATTAAACCTGTCAATGTTCTTGTTAATTGACAAGTTTGAATATGCATTATCTATTATAACCTCTTTTAAAGATTGAAAAATTGCCAATCTATCGTTATTCATTACCTATTACCTCTTATAAGTAAAATCCTAACCAAATTTGCCACGGCAACCGCTAGCGCCGCCACATATGTCATGGCTGCTGCCCTTAATACCTTCTTAGCCCCTGTAATCTCTTCATCGGTGATTATATATGCTTCTCTCATTTCACCAATTGCTCTACTGCTAGCATTAAGCTCCACCGGCAATGTGACTAAATGAAATGCCACTACAACCATAAATGTTATTACCCCTATGTTAAATAAAACTCCACCCATGACACTTTGGCTTGACATTATTATACCTAGTATTATTAGTGGCCATGCAGCTGATGATGCAAAATTTACAGCAGGAACTATACTATTTCTTAACTTTAATGGAATATAATTTTTTGAATGCTGTATGGCGTGACCAACTTCATGACAGGCGACACTTACAGAACTAATAGATTTGCCGTCATATACCTCTTGTGAAAGATTTAAAGTTCTGTTTGCAGGATTATAGTTATCTGATAAATTTCCCGGAACTCTGTTTATTACAACAGTATTAAGACCGTTCTTATCAAGTATTCTCCTGGCTGCTTCTGCACCGGACATGTTTCTGTAATTTCTTATTTTTGAATACTTTGCAAAATTATTTTTTACTGAAGCTTGTGCTACCATTGCAAATATTATTGCAGGTATTAATATTATCATCGAGCTATAATAATCTAAAAACATCTTACTCTCCTATATAAATCTACTTCCCGTTTCAATATGATTACCCTTTAGGAAATCATTTACACTCATTCTTTTCTTGCCTTCTACTTGAATTTCAGTTATTGATACCGCATCCCTACCACATTTAATCAGGATATCCTTATCTGTTTTGATTATGGTTCCCGGGTCTTCATCGCTATTTATTCTATTTATTTCAGCCTTATAGAATCTATATTTTTTATCATCTAATGTTGCATATGCTCCCGGCCACACATTGAACGCCCTAATTTTCCTTATAATACTTTCGGCGCTGTCATTAAAATCTATTCTTCCGTCGCTTTTATTAATTATGGGAGCATAACTACTTAATTCATGGTTTTGTTCTTTAGGCTCCAGATTGTTATATTCAATCTCATCAATGGTATTGATTAACAGCTTTCCACCTATCTTGGCCAATTCATCATGCAATTCTTCAATTTGTTTTTCATCAACCTCTGTTGCTTCCATGGTATAAACAGGTCCGCTGTCCAATCCTTCTTCCATTCTCATAATAGATATGCCTGTTATTTCTTCGCCGTTTAAAATTGCGTGGTGTATGGGGGATGCTCCCCTTAGTTTAGGTAATAGGGAACCATGCACATTGATGCACCCCATCCTTGGCAGATCTAATATTTTTTTTGGCAATATTTGTCCGAAGGCAACCACAACTATCAAATCAGGAGAAAATTCCTTTAGCCTAGCATAAAATTCATCATCCTCTTTTATTCTTATGGGCTGTAATACCGTTATGTTATTTTTTAATGCCAGCTCTTTCACAGGTGAAAATGTTACCTTACCTCTGTTTCTTTTTTTGTCCGGTTGGGTGACTACTGCCATTATCTCATGTCTTGAATTTATCAAAAGCTTTAAAGATTCAACAGCAAAATCCGGAGTACCCATAAATACTATCTTCATTACTCTTCATCCTCTTCCATTTCCATAAGCATGGCCTCATATTCTTCATTAGTCATTGTTTCTTTGGCTTTATCAGTGTATAAGATACCATTTAAATGATCGTTTTCATGGGACATTACCACCGCATAAAAGCCTGTGAATTCATACTTATGTCTTTCACCTTCCAAATCCGTAGCTTCCATGATAATTTTCATGGGACGCTCTACAAAGCCCATATAGCCGGGAACACTAAGACAGCCTTCTGTGGACTCTTGTACCCCTTCCTCAGACAATATGGTAGGATTAATCATTATGTAGATATTATCAGGTTCCGGCTCTGCTACAAATATTCTTCTCATTACTCCTATTTGGGGAGCTGCAAGGCCTACACCATTTTCCTTTCTCATGGTTTCTATCATGTCATCTGCAAGCAGCTTTATCCTGTCATTGATATTTTTTATTTCCTTGCAATTCTTTCTTAGTATTTCATCGCCCTCAGTTGTCACATTTCTAATCGCCATTTTATCCTCCTATATGATTCCGTATGGATTAACATCTATATCTAATATACATTCTTTCATTTCGTTTCTGAAAGATGATAGTTCCTTAATACATTTATTTCTGTAATTTTTACTGCATTTTATCATGAAATAGCATTGATACTTATTATTCATTTTATATCTGCTGATTACTTTTACTTCATATATAACGCTTTGCGAATCGGGTTTTAATTTGTATTTACATTCATTGGCATAACCCCATCCAACCTTATAGCTATCCGATATAAACATTACCACAATAATGTCAGTAAAAGGTGGATATTTCATAGTTTTTCTGTGATTAATCTCTATATTATAGAAAGCTTCATAATCATATTCCATGGCACTTTTTATTGCATAATTATCAGGATTATATGTTTGAATAATTACATTTCCATTGCCTATTCCTCTTCCTGCTCTACCTGCCACCTGAGTAATCAATTGGAAAGTCCTTTCACTTGATCTGTAATCGGGAATATTTAATGATATATCCGCCGAAATAATTCCCACCAATCCTACATTTTTAAAATCCAATCCCTTGGCAATTATTTGAGTTCCTATCAATATATCTGTTTCCCCTTTAGAAAATCTACTCAATATGGCATCCACTTCAGTTTGTTTTTTTGCTATATCCAGATCAATTCTCTCAATGGAGTATTCTTTAAATATTTTTTTTATCTCTTCTTCAACTTTCTCAGTGCCCATTCCCCCCATTTTTATATATTTACTTCCGCACCTTGGGCATGTTTTTATCACTTTTTCTTTTTTGCCGCAATAATGACATATCATTTCATCTTCATTTTTATGGTATGTCATGGCTACACCGCAGCGCTCACAGTTTACCCTATACCCGCACTCTAAGCATTGTACGGCGGTATAGTATCCCCTTCTGTTTATGAATAGTATAACCTGTTGTTTGACCTTTACGGTGTTATCTATCTCCTTATAAAGGGCTTCACTAAATGGTGAAAAGTTGCCCTTTTTTGTTTCAACTCTCATATCTATTACAGATATTTTGGGTAATTCACCTCCGCCAACTCTGTTTTTAATATCTATTCTTTCATAAATACCCGTCAATGAGCGATTATATGAAACTACAGACGGAGTAGCGCTACCCATTACAATAACCGCATTATGGTTTTGCGCCCTTTTAAAAGCAATATCTATGGTCTCGTATTTTGGAGTTTTATCGGCTTTATATGTTGCTTCATGTTCTTCATCTATAATTATTGCACCGATATTATCTAGTGGTGCAAATATGGCTGACCTTGTACCGATTACTATTTTCGCTTCTCTTTTTTTTATTCTAAGCCATTGTTTAAGTCTCTCAGAACCCACTAGCTTGCTATGAATAATAGCTATATTTTCTTCTCCGAATCGGTTTATCAGTCTTTCTTTAGTTTGCTTAGTAAGGGCTATTTCAGGCACCAAATATATGGCATTCTTATTTAATTCCAAAGCTTTTGAAATAGCTTCCATGTATATCTCGGTTTTACCCGAATTAGTCACTCCATTAATAAGAAAAGCCCTCTGCTCTCCCATTTCGATCGATTTACAGATGCTTTTCTTGGCATTTGTTTGTTCTTTATTTAATTCAATTGGATCATTATCATTGCTATAAATTTTTTTTATGATCTTTTCATTTGGTCTTTCACCGCTGACGGTAAAAAGCTTAATGGCATCAATGAATCTAACTCCATATCTTTGCTTTATCCATTTTGCCGTCTTGATTATCTCTTGATTTAGTGATTTCTCCTCATCAACTTCTACTATATTTTTTATACCGTCCAATTTGATTATGGGCTTTACATGGGATTCAACCACATATCCTGTTGATAATTTTTTTCTGTTTGAAAAATTAACATATACCTTGCTTCCGATTTGTAAATCCGCATCGGAAGCATAGGTATATGGTAAATCCGTATTATAACTTTTATTATCTACAATTATATTATAGTAATTCAAAGTAACTCCTTATAACAAATGTATGTTATTCTTCTTGCATTCATCAATCATATTCTCAGGCCAAACTGAAACCTGAACTTCTCCGATATGGGCCTTCCTTAGGAAATACATACACAGTCTGCTCTGGCCTATACCGCCACCTATAGAATATGGCAATACATTGTCAATTACATCCCTATGAAAATCTTGAGATGCCCTGTCCATAGATCCATCTATTTTTAGCTGCTTCAGCATAGCAGCTGAATCAACTCTTATTCCCATTGAGGAAATCTCAAAGGCCATATCCAACACTTCATTCCAAAGAATAATATCACCGTTTAGTTCCCAATCATCATAATCCGGCGATCTTCCGTCATGCTTATTTCCGGACTTTAGCTTTCCGCCTATTTTTTCAATAAACACGGCACCGTGTTCCTTTGTTATTAGGTCTTCTCTTTCTTTTGGTGTTTTGTCAGGCCATCTGTCTTCTAATTCCTGGGTTGTAATGAACTTAATCTCATTTGGAAGCTCTGTTTGAATATCCCTATATAATCTATTAACATAATCCCCTAAATTTTTAATAGCATTATAAATTGTTACTACAGTTTGTTCCAAATACTCCATGTTTCTTTGTTCTTTAGTTATTACCTTTTCCCAATCCCATTGGTCCACATATATTGAATGTAGATTATCGAGTTCCTCATCTCTTCTTATTGCGTTCATATCAGTATAGATTCCGTTACCCGGCTCTATCTCATACTTACCCAATGCCATTCTCTTCCATTTTGCCAAGGATTGTACTACTTCTACTTTCTTTTCATCCAAATCCCCCAAAGTAAATTCTACTCTTCTTTCATAACCGTTTAAATTATCATTTAAACCTGTTTCGGGAAAGACAAACAGCGGAGCCGATACCCTTCTTAATTGAAGGCCATAAGCCAATTCCTGTTGAAAATAATCTTTGATCTTCTTGATCCCTCTTTGTGTCTCCAGTAACCCCAGCTCTGACCGGTAATCTCTAGGACTAATAACTTTACTCATAATAATTCCCCCTTATATATTTTTATTTCTCTTAGAGTAATCACATCCACAATAATCTTGTCTATAAAGATTATATTTTTTAGATAATTCTATACTTCTCTTAAATCCGCCCTTTTTTTTGAAATTCTCATCCAAATAAGGTATGTTTAATGATTCTGATATTATATTACCTATTGACGAAATAACATCATAATTCTTATGCGGGCTAACAGTTAGTGTCGTTGCAAAGCAATCCTTGCCTAAAGCTTTTGCCACTTCTGCCGTTCTCTCCAGCCTTAATCTAAAGCATATATTGCACCTAAGGCCACCCTCCGGTTCATTTTTCATATTGGAAGTAAGATTAAGATAACACTGAGGATTATATTCTCCTTCCAAATAGTCCACAAAATACTCCTTATGATGCTCCGTATTAAATTTTTCCAAAAATTTTAATTGACTGTCTCTTCTTTTATAGTATTCATCCGCATCAGTAATATTTGGATTGTAGAAGAACACTGTTATATTAAAAGAAGGGGCTAATCTTTCTATTACAGCTGTACTGCAAGGTCCGCAGCAGCTATGCAGTAAAACATTCGGTTTGTTAGCCTCCAAATTAGCATCCGTCAAATTTGAATAGGTGGCATTATATTCCAACTCATTTCTACCGGTGTATAGCCCTTCTGTAATAATTTTCATAAAAATTCCTCCAAAATACTATTCACATTTATAGCATATTATTATATCATATGTTTAATGGAATTTGTATATAATAATGAAAAAAGAAAGTAAAATATATGAAAAAGCGTTATTATTCAATAAATGAGTATTTAAAAAAGGAATTTGGTGGTAAAACCATAAAATTAGCATTGGATGGTGGATTTACCTGCCCCAACAGAGATGGCACAAAGGGATACGGGGGCTGTTTATTTTGCTCTGAAAATGGTTCAGGTGAATTCGCATCAGATATTCCAAAACAAATAGAACTTTTGTCAAACAAATGGCCTGATGCCAACTATTTGGCATATTTTCAAAACCACACTAATACGTATGCTCCTGTGGAGATATTAAAAAGCAAGTATTATGAGGCTCTTAATGATCCTCATATAAAGGGCCTGGTAATAGGAACTAGGCCTGACTGCTTAGATGATGAGGTTTTGGATTTATTGACTGAAATCAATAATAATCATTTTTTGTGGGTTGAATTAGGTCTCCAGACAACTAAAAAATCCTCCATGGAATTTTTAAATCTCAAATATACTTTAGATGATTTTGATGATGCTATTATCAAGCTTAGAAAAAGAAATATAAAGGCTGTGGTTCATGTTATACTTGGCCTTCCGGGAGAAAACCGGGAGAACATGTTTAATACTGTAAAATATGTATGCAATAATAATGTATTTGGTATAAAGCTTCATATGCTAAATGTTGTAAAAAATTCCAGTCTAGCTAAATTAATGCCATGCTACGAGTCTTTTGATTCAATAGAAGAATATGTTGATTTGGTAATTAATTTGTTGGAGATTATTCCTGAAGATATCACCATACATAGGTTGAGCGCCGATGCTCCCAGGCCCATATTATTAACCCCTAAATGGAGCTATAAAAAAAGAACTATACTAAATATGATTAATAACGAATTGGAATCAAGAAACACCCATCAAGGTATTAAAAAAAGCGGTTAAACCGCTTTTTTTTAATCTCTGTAAACTACAATTTTATAAGTTTTTATTTTGCCACTTGATGAAGTAACCTTTATTGTTATGATGTTTTTACCACTAACAAGATTATTTGATCCGTTACCTGTTATTATGGCATCCTTAGAGTTTGCAAAGGCTTTAACATTTATACTGTTAACACCAAAAGGCAATGTTCCGCTAACCGTATATACCGTTACATCCTTATCAAATGATCCGGTAAAGTTATAACCTGTTACCTCCAAAGAACTTAGATAATAATTATTATTTCCCGTTGAAGAAGGTTTTTCCGTTGCTTCCATAGGCATATCTTTATACACAGGAATTATGAATGTTAATTGTTCATCGGTAATTCCCAAGCCTTCATATTGTTTTTTTACAGCTGCAGCTTCCTGTAAAGGCGCCGTAATATTAGTCATATATTGGTGAGTAGCCACATTGCTAAGGCCATTGGCAACATTAAATTTCTGAGTGTAAATGGAGTTCTGATTATTATTAATATATCCGCTGGCTATAAACTGTGCTCCACCCATAACACTTTTTTTCTTATCATTCCAAGGTCTCTGATATGTGGTTCCTGTTGCTGCCCAGTACAAACCTTTAACCACAGGATTTGTTCCGCTGGTTGCTCCAATATTATACGGGTTATATATACCACTGTATGTACTGCTTCCATAAGTAAATGTAACTCCCGATATTGCATATCCGGTGCCGCCTCCGGTTTCCACCTTGGCTCTGGCAGCTAAATGTACAGGGCTTACCTCATAGGTTTTACCTGCTTCCACAAACCAAGAAGCTTTGAATCCATTCTTCTCCAATTGAGTACCTGAAATTATCCTATCTATCAGATCCACCGTTTGATAATCTTCATGGAATGAAAGATCCTCAAACATGTATATATCATCGGAGTTAAGGAAATTCCTTGGATCCATATAATATGCCACTGCAGATCTATCCGCCGTAAACCAGCAGGTAGCATCATGAGGAATGTATTCACCTTTATTGGTAAGGCGACCTAGGCCTGACTTTATACTATTTTGCAAATCAAAATTTGGAGCATACACATACGCATAATCTCCGTTGTATTTAATTTTATACCAGCTTAGTCCGTTGCTGTCAGTTGCTTTCATAACAACATCAACAGTATCTCCTACTTCATATTTACCTAAAATAGTCATTGAAGTTCCCGCGCCGGCTCTAATATTAGTGGAGTGGTTAGCAGTGGCTTTAACACTTTGATAACTTTCACCATAAATTTCCGAAGCCTTTACAAAGCCTCTTTTACCATTAAAAGTAATTTCCAGCCAAATGTAGCCTTCCGATGTACTTGTGGATGATGTATAAGTTTCACTATTAATATCAACTTCACCGTTATTATATATAAATACACTGTTAGTGCTTCCTTTTATCTGCGTAACAGCATATTTTCCGAATATATAATCCCCATCAGCCACAGACTTATATGACTCAGGGTAAATGCTATGTATTAAGCTTGGACTATACTTGCCGGTTTTGGCTTCCTTATCAACCACTGTATCAAACGGAATATCTATCTGTTGAGCATAAAATACCCAACTAGGATTTTCTTCATGTAATTTCCTAAGCTCAACCTTATAACTCTCAGGAAATCCCTGCTCTTCTATGAATGCTTCAAACTCTTCATTTGTCATATTAGGTTTACTTGGAACACTGACATCCGAATCTCCAGTGCTTGTTCCTGTGAGCTTTACATATTCCGCACTTACATAGTAATAGCTACTTCCGACCTTAACCTTATACCAGAGTTGATTCGCTTTGTTTCTGGCTTTAGCCACTATATTTAAACTCTCCCCGGATTTAAAGGTTCCCACAAGAGGCATATTGGTACCTGCACCTTTTCTGTAATTCAAACTAGATGTTGTTTTTCCGTATATGGTTTTATATATTACGTTATCCACATAATCTGCTCTTACATATTTCGTATTGTTGTTATCCAGCGATAACCAAATGTATTTTTTCCCATAGTAGCTACTGGTAACAAACTTTTCTTCATAGATTAATATATCATCATTATTCCCTAAAACCCCTGCCGTAGCATAGCTTACTCCGGGACCTTTTCTTATATTTAATCCATACGTGGAATTAACCTTTGCTTTACTTATAAGTACATCATTGCTTACTACAGTATCACTTTCTTCGGATCCGTCATCCTCACTGCCGCTATCGGAAGTTTCACTGCTTAATGTTATATATTTACCATAAGCATAATAGTATTTGGTGCCCACTTTAACTTTGTACCAAAGGTTTCCCTTACTGTCATAAGCCTTACCAACTATAGTAATGCTTGCACCATTGGAAAAAGTGCCCGCATATTTCATGCTTAGTCCGGCGCCCATTCTGTAATTTAATTTATATTTTGTGGTACCCTTTGTTTCCGTATATTTATAGTTATCTACATAATCTGCCCTTACATATTTGTTCTTATATCCGCTGATATCCAGCCATATGTATTTGTCACTGTAATTAGTGCTACTAACAAATTTTTCACTATACACATTGATTTTTTCGTTGTTTTCCAGTCTTCCAACTTTATAATAACCCGTCCCCGGGCCTTTTCTGACGTTTAAACCAAATGTTGAATTAACATAAGCAGTATTAAACACAAGGGAATCATTGGTGGTTTCGGCAATAACGGAATCTTCTTCATTATTCTGATTTAAACTTACATATTTCGAAGACACATAATAATATGAACTTCCCACCTTGACCTTATACCATAAATATCCGTTTTTTGCTTTTGCATTGCATACTATGTCAATAGATTGACCTTTACTGAAGGTCCCAACCCTTCTCATTTCCAAGCCTGCTCCTGCTCTGTAATTTAAGCTTGCAGTGGTCGTTGCCTTAATAGTGTCATAATTTATACCATCCACAAAATCCGACCTTATAAACCTTGTTTTATCACTGTCTATTGCGAGCCAAATGTTTGATTTTATGCTGCTGGTGGAAGAAGTGAATCTTTCCTCATATATTGTAACCTTAGCATTATTATCTAAATTATCTTTTATTGCATAGCTAATACCGGGACCGCTTCTCACATTAAGTCCCGTACTTGCATTTACATAGCCGTAATCACCTGTTATTTCACCATAACTATAGCTAAAGGAATAGGTTATTACTATTGATAGAATAAGTATCAACGCTATGGATATTCTTGATGTTTTAATAATAATTGCTTTCATTTTTTTCACCTATTTATTCATCAGGTCCCAGTCTACCGTCATTATAGTGCTTTCTGCATAAAGAAACATATAAATCGTTTCCCCCAACCAGAATTTGGTCTCCCTGTTTTACAATCTGTCCGTCTACTATTCTGGCAACCATGGTGGCTTTGCGACCGCACCAACAGATGGTTTTTATTTCCTCAATTTTATCCGCATAAACAAGCATATAATATGAGCCTTCAAAGAGTTCGTTTTTAAAATCATTTTTAAGGCCATAGGCCAAAACCGGTACATCAAAGCTGTCTACTATTTCGACTAATTCCTGCACATGATGTTTTTTTAAAAACTGACATTCGTCCAACAAAACACAGTCAATCTTTTTCTTGGCATCTTCTCTTATATAAAGATCTAAGATATTTGTTTCTTCATTACATACCAATGCTTCTCTTTGTATACCTATCCTGGAGGTTATCATGCCTTTCCCATATCTATCATCAACAGATGGTACTAAACACATTACGTTTTTACCCCGCTCTTCGTAATTATATGCCACTTTTATTAATTCTATTGATTTTCCAGCATTCATAGTGCTGTAACGATAATATAATTGCGCCATTATTTTTTTACCTTTTTTATTTTATTTTATACATATTAATTATACAATTATATATATTAAATGTCAAGTTTTTCAAGGCTTTAAGCCCCATATATTCACATAAGTACTTTGAGTTATTTTTAATAATTAATTTACCGATAATCCAAGTTGTATACTAAAATAAAAAAACGCCATAAGGCGTTTCAAAAAATAAATGGTGCCCAGACTCGGAATCGAACCAAGGACACAGGGATTTTCAGTCCCTTGCTCTACCAACTGAGCTATCTGGGCAAACATTTTTTATTATGTGGTGGGCCATCGGGGACTTGAACCCAGGACCTGCCGGTTATGAGCCGGACGCTCTGACCAACTGAGCTAATGGCCCACATCAATAAATGGTCGGGGTGGCAGGATTTGAACCCGCGGCCCACTGGTCCCAAACCAGTTGCGCTACCAAACTGCGCTACACCCCGGTATTAAATTTTATATGGCAGGGGCAGTAGGACTTGAACCCACGGCACGTGGTTTTGGAGACCACTGCTCTACCAACTGAGCTATGCCCCTATTATGGCGGAGAAGATGGGATTCGAACCCATGCGGCCCTTAATCGAACCCTAACGGTTTAGCAAACCGTCCTCTTCAGCCTCTTGAGTACTTCTCCAGGCTATGCTTATGGCGGAGAGGGTGGGATTCGAACCCACGGTCCCTTTCGGAATCACTGGTTTTCAAGACCAGCTCCTTAAACCACTCGGACACCTCTCCAATTGATTTAAAAATTAATTGGTGACCCATCGGAGATTCGAACTCCGGACACCTTGATTAAAAGTCAAGTGCTCTGCCGACTGAGCTAATGGGTCGTGATGGCTGGGGTAGCAGGACTCGAACCTACGAATGACGGAGTCAAAGTCCGTTGCCTTACCACTTGGCTATACCCCATAGTCTGGTCTTGCTAAAAAAAATGGTGAGCCCAAAGGGATTCGAACCCCTGACACACGGCTTAGAAGGCCGTTGCTCTATCCAGCTGAGCTATGAGCCCACAATACATTTATTAAAAAATATTATGGAGCGGATGATGAGAATCGAACTCACGCTATCAGCTTGGAAGGCTGAAGTTCTACCATTGAACTACATCCGCGTATTTGGAGCGGAAGACGAGATTCGAACTCGCGACCCTCGCCTTGGCAAGGCGATGCTCTACCCCTGAGCCACTTCCGCATATTGGTCGAGGGAGATGGATTCGAACCATCGAAAGCTCAGCTAACGGATTTACAGTCCGCCCCCTTTGGCCACTCGGGAATCCCTCGAAATCTATTGGAGCTGATGGAGGGAATCGAACCCCCAACCTGCTGATTACAAATCAGCTGCTCTACCGTTGAGCCACATCAGCATTTTTAATTGGCGACCTGGATCGGGCTCGAACCGACGACCTCCAGCGTGACAGGCTGGCATTCTAACCAACTGAACTACCAGGCCAATTGTTAAATGGTGGGCGTAATAGGGCTCGAACCTATGACCCCCTGCTTGTAAGGCAGGTGCTCTCCCAGCTGAGCTATACGCCCTTAATTATCAGCTTGACACATTTGATAATTATACACGAACTAAATATTCATGTCAAGATTTTTTTGGCTTAATACTGGAATTTATTTACCAAACATTTTCGTTAAAAGGCCACTTATTTAAGTGGCGAAAATTATAATACCATAACCCCTTTTCTTTGTCAATAAGTTTTCAACTTTTTCTCAAAGACTTGGTACATATATTTTCCATATTATTTATATTAATACTTCCTGCTGTAATATTATTAAGCAGCTTTAATGTTTCTGCTTCATTCTCCACCGCAATTGTAACATTTACTTTATCAGTATAGTTTGTCTCTAATATTTCGAGAAAACCTTCCTGCCCTATACTTTGAATTTTATTAAAATAGGTATAATCAACATCAAAATCTATCTTCTTTTTCAATACAACATCTACTATATTAGCTTCATCTAAAGCTTTTTGCACAGTTTTTGTATAAGCCCTTACTAAACCTCCGGTACCCAGTTTAATACCACCAAAATATCTGGTAACCACAACTACCACATTAGTGATTTTTAAAGCAACAAGCATTTTGATTATAGGGCTACCGGCAGTCCCTTGGGGTTCTCCATCATCACTGGCCCACTGCAAATTCATATTCTCACCTATAACCATAGCCGGTACATTATGGGTTGCATCTCTGTTTTGCTTTTTAATATAGCTTATATACGCCTCTGCTTCATCTCTGCTTTCAACAGGCTTTACGTAAGCTATAAATTTAGATTTATCTATTATTTCCTCGTATATTGCCTCGTTTAAGACCGTACTATAAAGCTTCATATTTGTTTAGTCTCCTATAATCATCAATCTCAAGCTTTACGATTAATAATGTTCCGTTGTCGGTGTAATCCATCTTTTCCAATAAATATTTATCACATAAATACGAGACTATATCTCCTCTATCATATGGAATTAAAAGGGTTGTCTTTATTTTATTATCAAAAAGCTTTTTTAAGATAATATCCTTTACTGCTTCAAGATTGATTGCTTTTTTGGCAGATATATATATCTTATCTTCCCCTTCCTTTTCATCTATTTCATAAGGAAGTAAGTCTATTTTGTTGTATACCTTAACAATATCCTTTTCCAATGCACCCATTTCGCCCAACACCTTGTTTGTTACCTTTTCTTGAAACTCGCATTCCGGATTAGATATATCTATTACATGAAGCAATAAATCAGCATATAAAACCTCTTCAAGAGTGCCTTTAAAAGCATCCACCAATGTATGGGGCAGTTCGCTTACAAAACCCACCGTATCCGTTAATATAAACTCATTTTTATCATATTTAATTGATCTTTGATAAGTATCCAGCGTGGCAAAAAGCATGTCCTCCTCAAACACATTTTTAAATTCCTTATTGACTTCCATCAAAACCGCATTCATCAAGGCGGATTTACCCGCATTTGTATATCCCACCAATGCGACCACAGGTATATTTGATTTTTCTCTAAGCTTTCTTTGAGTATTCCTAACTATTGCCGCCTTATTGATTTCATCCTTGATATCGTCTATTCTACGTTCAATATGTCTTCTATCGGTTTCGATTTTCTTTTCTCCGGGGCCTCTTGTCCCTACTCCCCCGCCTTGGCGTGATAAGGAATTGCCAAAGCCTGTTAACCTTGACAACCTGTATTTTTGCTGCGCCAATTCCACTTGCAATTTTCCGTTTTTTGATTTTGCTCGTCTTGCAAATATATCAAGTATCAATATGGTCCTGTCTATTATCTTTACGCCTATAATATCTTCCAAATTTCTCAATTGAATCCCGGAAAGTTCATTGTTGAATATGACTAAATTGGCCTCCATATTGGAGACCATTTCCTTTAGCTCTTGCACCTTGCCTTTACCGATATATGTGGCATTGTTGGGTTTTTCCAAAGATTGCGTACATATTCCCATAACAGTTATATCATCGGCTTCCGCAAGGCCTTCTAATTCTTTTATTGAATTCTCCCAATTCTTAGTGAAATTTATTCCGCTAATTATTGCCTTTTCTTTTTCCATTATACTATTTCATCCATCGCAGAAATAAGATATTTATTGGTTATCTTTATCCTTGTGCCCTTCATGCCCAAGGATCTTGATTCGATTACCCCGGCACTTTCAAGTTTTCTCAAGGTGTTAACTATAACAGACCTTGTAATACCTGTCTCATCTGCTATTCTACTGGCAACAAGTAAACCCTCTTCTCCGTCAAGCTCGTCAAATATGCATCTTACCGCTTCAAGCTCGGAATATGACAGGGTTTCCAATGCCTGTCTTACAATTGTTTTTTGCCTTTGGGTTTTTTCTGTTTCCAAGACATTGCCTCTACCTATTTCCAATCCCACAACCGTAGCGCTATATTCGCATAAAGCTATATCTATTTCATTGAATTCTTGATCTTCTTTATACGCTATAATATTGCCCACTCTGATTTCTCCGGATATTGCAGGTATTATGGAATAAAATCCTTCTTTAATAAATGATAAATCCCCAAATATTTTTTTAACCTCACATGCATTTAAATTATATACAGTCTCTTTAATCTTTGAAAGATTTATATTCTCATTTTCCCCCAATTCATCGATATCACATTCCATGTCGATGGATTTTGCCAATACCTTACCTTTTTTAGATAGAATAATAACACAAGATTCTGTAACTTCGCTTAATATTCCACTTAAATCTTCAAAGGAAAAGTATCCTTCCTCGCTATGGCTCAAAACCCAATTTAATTTTCTGAATTTTTTTAATATTTTCTTATCCATTTTTTACCCCTGATTATAATATGTACTGATCTACGTTATCTTTTCTCAATCTGTCTGAGAATTTTTCTTTTACATCTTCCCTTTTAATTATGATTTCCTTATAATCATCACTAGGTAAATTGAAAGAAATATCTTCTAGCAGTTTGTCAATTATTGTATGTAATCTTCTGGCTCCTATGTTTTCTGTTTGTTCATTCATTAAATATGCCATGGTAGCTATCTCATCAATAGCCTCATCCTCAAAGTTAATTGTTATTCCTTCTGTTTCCAGCAATGCTTTATGTTGCTTTGTCAAAGCATTTTCAGGAACGGTTAATATTTTTAGGAAGTCATCTTTATCCAAATTATCAAGCTCTACCCTAATAGGGAATCTACCTTGTAGTTCCGGGATTAAATCCGACGGTTTGGCAACATGAAAAGCCCCAGCCCCGATAAAGAGCATGAAGTCGGTTTTTACCGGGCCATATTTTGTATTAACAACGCTGCCCTCCACAATAGGTAAAATATCTCGCTGTACACCTTCCCTTGAAACATCTGCACCCGATCTCATAGATGAACCCGATGCTATTTTATCGATTTCATCTATAAAGATTATTCCGTTTTGCTCGGCATTTTCCAAGGCTTCATCTATAACCTGGTCCATATCTATTAGATTTTGAGCTTCCTGCTCTCTAAGGATTTTTCGTGCATCCTTTACTCTGACATTTTTATTTTTTGTCTTTTTAGGCATCATATCTCCGAATATATTACCTATCGCAATACTCATGCCTTCATTGCTCATATCCAGTTGATTTGATTTTGGATTATCCATTACTTCGATCTCGATAAACTGATTCTCCAAAAGCCCTTCCCTAAGCTGTTTTCTAACTTGCTCTCTGGCCATTTCGACATCGTTTAAGTCAGGGTCCACATCGTTATTATCTTTGCTTTCCTCATATAACTGTTTTTGACTGGAATATCCCCCACTGTTTAATATGAAGTCAAATGCATTATTGCTTTTTTTGCCGTTCTTCTTCTTTTTGCCGGGAATAATAGCCTCTATAATTTTCTCTTCTGCTATTTGATCCGCAATTTCATATTTTTCCTGCAGACGGTTCTGTTTTGTTATTCTGATAGATGCTTCCACCAAATCTCTTATCATGGAATCCACATCTCTACCCACATAGCCTACTTCAGTAAACTTTGTTGCTTCCACCTTCACAAAGGGAGCATCCATAAGCTTAGCCAACCTTCTGGCTATTTCAGTTTTTCCCACACCGGTCGGCCCCATCATTAAAATGTTTTTAGGACTTATTTCTTCCCTTATTTCATCATCTAAAAGACTTCTTCTATATCTGTTTCTAAGGGCAATTGCAACTGACTTTTTAGCTTCATCCTGCCCAATAATATATTTATCCAGCTCCGCAACTATTTCCTTTGGAGTCATGCTTGCCAATTTTGTATTCATTATGTTCACCTCTCCTTATAGTTTTTCAACAGAAATATTGTCGTTAGTGTAAACACATATCTGTGAAGCAATATTTAATGATTCTCTAACTATTTCCTCTGCAGTCATATCTGTGTTCTCAAATAGAGCCTTAGCAGCAGAATATGCAAAATTACCTCCAGAACCTATGGCAATAAAGTTGCTATCCGGTATTATTACTTCTCCGTTTCCTGATATCACAAGTAAATCTTCTTTATCAGCCACTATCATCAGAGCTTCCAAGCTTCTCGCCGCCTTGTCTTTTCTCCAAAGCTGAGCCAAATCCACTGCAGCTCTTTTTAAGTTGCCGGAATGCTCTTCCAACTTGTTTTCGAATTTGTCCGTAAGGGAAAAAGCATCCGCTACAGATCCTGCGAATCCTGTTAAAACTGTATCTTTATATATTTTTTTTACTTTTTTAGCACCATTTTTCATAATGGTGGTTTCACCCATGGTTACTTGACCATCACCACCTATACAAACATCATTCTCTCCTCTTTTTACAGCTACTATCGTTGTTGCATGAAATTGTACCATAATATACCTCCGCTACTCTTTATATTTACAATCGTTATTTGAACATTTCAAAGTTGTTGTTTTAGTTTTCTTCTCCACTAAAACGGAACCACACTGGGGGCATTTTTTGTCAGTTGGTTTATCCCAAAATACTGTGGTGCATTCCGGATAACCCATACATCCATAAAAAATCTTGCCTTTCCTACTTTTCTTTTCAATTATATCATTACCACAAACCGGACATTTTACACCTATTTTTTTAATTATAGGTTTTGTGTTCTTACATTCGGGATAACCGCTACATGCTAAAAACTCCCCAAATCTACCTTCCTTAATTGCCATGGGTTTACCGCATATCTCACACTGTTCATCACTTAAAATTACTTCCATTTCGATTTTTGCGATTTCTTCATCGGCTATTTTTAATTCTTCGCTGAAAGGTCCGTAAAACTCCTTAACTATTTCTTTCCATTCGAGTTTTTTCAATTCAACATTATCAAGTTTATCTTCCATCTCCGCCGTAAATCTGGTATCTACTATTTCAGCAAAATACTGTGACAAAAGCTTAGTTACCACAAAACCCAAATCTGTGGGAATCAGTGTTTTTTTGTCCCTTACTATATACTTCCTTCCGGTAAGGGTGGCAATTATTGGCGAATAAGTACTCGGCCTTCCTATGTTTTTTTCTTCCAAATCCTTTATGAGGCTGGCTTCAGTATATCTAGGTGGTGGCATAGTAAATTTCTGTTCACTCTTTATCTCTATAAGCTTAGGTTCTTCGCCACTTCTTAATTCAGGTAATAATTTTTCGTCTTCCTTATCTGCTTTATATATCTTTTTGTAGCCATCAAATACCAATCTTGAGCCATTGGCCTTGAATCCGTAATTTCCGTTTTTTATTTCTACAACAGCAGAATCATATTCAGCCTCTGACATTTGAGACGCTACGAACCTGTCCCATATTAGCTTATACAGTTTATACTGATCTTTACTTAATGAATCTTTAATATCATCAGGTCTTAACATAACATCGCTGGGCCTTATGGCTTCATGCGCATCTTGTATATCCTTTTTTTTGTTGGAAAAAATATTATTACCAACATATTCCTTCCCAAACATTTCTCCTATGAATTGTTTGGCAATCGTTTTTGCCTCCTCTGAAATTCTAACGGAATCTGTTCTTATGTATGTTACAAGACCTAATGTGCCTTTGCCCTGTATATCTACGCCTTCATATAATTGTTGTGCCGTCTGCATAGTTCTTTTTGTAAAAAACCCTAATTTATTTGAAGCCTCTTGTTGCATACTACTTGTGGTAAAGGGAGCATAAGGTTTGGCTTTGCGCATCTTTTTGTTTATGCTTTCCACCACAAATTTGCCTTTTTTTAGATCCTTTAGGATTTCATCACACTGCTCCTTATTCTGAACAGTTATCTTCTTATTGCCATATGATTGAAGCTTTGCAGAAAACTGTATATCCTTTTCAAATATTGCGTTTATATTCCAATATTCTGAAGGTATAAATGAATTTATTTCTTCTTCCCTGTCACACACCATTTTTAGTGCAGCCGATTGAACTCTACCGGCAGAAAGACCTCTCTTGACCTTTTTCCATAATAAAGGACTTATTTGATATCCCACAAGTCTATCTAATATCCTTCTTGCTTGCTGGGCATCAACAAGACCCATATTAATTGCTCTTGGACTTTTAATCGCTTCTTTTACTGTAGTTTTTGTTATTTCGTTAAATTCAACCCTGCAATTGCTGTTTGGATCTATACCTAAAATATGAGCCAAATGCCAGGAAATGGCTTCGCCTTCCCTATCCGGGTCAGTTGCAAGATATATTTTACCTGCTTTCTTGGCTTCCTTTTTTAATTCCTTTATTAAATCGCCCTTACCTCTAATGTTAATGTAGTCAGGATTAAAATTTTCTTCTATTTTAATTCCGAGTCTACTTTTAGGTAAATCTCTTATATGCCCTACCGATGCCATTACCTTATATGTAGACCCTAAATATTTGCCAATCGTTTTTGCTTTTGAAGGAGACTCTACTATTAATAATGTCTTCTTTCTTTCTGCCATATATACACTCCTTGAATATTCTAAATTATTTGACTATTGTATCACTTACCATAATATAATATGATAATGGAAGCTATTTTGCAATAAAAAATTTTCCGGCCATATTAATTATATACCCTTTAATGATTAATATTGTAAGTATACCACTTAGAATACTTGAGTTTATGTTGATTTTGTGAGATATCTCTTCCAGCTTAATACCATCATGATTTGATACTATCTTTAATATTTCCATCTCATCTCTTCCAATATTATCATCTTTATTAATTCTTAGTTTTGGTGTAATACCTAAATCCCTTATCAAATCATCAATTATAACAAGTGGCGTTGCACCTTCCCTAATAAGCAAATTAGTACCCAGGCTTTTTTTACTGTCCAAATTACCGGGCACGGCATAAATATTTTTCCCCTGTTCCAATCCGTAATTCACCGTAATCAATGAACCGCTTTTATATTCGGCTTCAACAATCACAACCCCTTCACTGATTCCGCTTATCAATCTGTTCCTTAAGGGAAAGGAGTATTTGTTACCTTCAAATTCCGCAGGAAACTCAGATATTAGCAGTCCCTCTCTTAATATCTCTTCTTTAATTCCTATATTTTCCTTGGGATAACATTTATTTAATCCAAATCCAAGCACCGCAATTGTTTTACCCCCAGCTTCCAATACCCCCTTATGAGAATAGTAGTCTATGCCCCTTGCCATACCGCTTACATGTGTAACTTTGTTGTGCCCCAAAGTGCCACCCACCAGCTTGGCAATTTTCATACCGTATTCACTGCACTCCCTGGCCCCCACAACAGCTATGCTTTTAGTTTTAAGCAAAGAAATATCACCTGAAGCATAAATCCTATCAGGTGATTTATTGATATGTTTTAGGCCATATGGAAATAGTTCTGAATTTTTATCTATACAGTATATCTTCATGATCCCTCCTTTTTTATAATATCTATCACTTAATTATTTGTAAGTCAACAGTTATATAAATAAGGGTATTATAAAGATATATTTAGATATTTTATTGCTAATCGTTAAGTATAAACTTATTAATGGCCAATGCCACTCCCAAATTATCATTATCGGCAGTTATATAATCTGCGGCCTGTTTCACCAATATATCTGCATTACCCATGGCCACTCCTATCCTTGCGTATTCAATCATGGAAATATCGTTTTGATTATCCCCAAAGGCCATTAGATTGTAATTGCTCAGTTTATTAATTCTCATAAGATGAGCAAGGGCATCTGCCTTACTGGTTGTAGCTCCCCCTATCTCTAAATTATTGGCAAAAGATGTGGTAAGGGTTATATCCGATATATTTTCCATAAGTTTTCTGATAAATCTCCTTTTCTCAGAGTCTTCAAATAAAAGGTTAATATTTTCTATGGAATCATTATTCTTATACATATGTTTAATTATATTATCCACAGGAGTTCTTGTTCTCAATACATATTCCGCACTCCTATAAGTCGAACCAGAATTCTTTATATCTTCATATTCCTTTTTATCTATATATGCTTTTCCATCAATAAAAGCTTCCACATGAACCCTATGCCTTGTTATTATATCTACTACCTTTATAATTACTTCGCTGTCTATACAGTTCCTATAAATAACTTGCTTATCGTTGATTCTCAATACCTGTGCACCGTTTGAAGTTATCATATACTCCAACCCCTTCACATCAAATACATCCTTAGGCAGAGAGTCAAAAGATCTCCCCGTGGCAAAAACCACATGAATACCCCTTTTTGCAGCAGCTTCCAATGCTTCTTTTGTTTCTTTTTCTATATGTTCTTTACTGTTTAAAGTTGTACCATCCAAATCTAATCCGATTATTTTAATACTCATAAGCTTCCTTTCGTAATATGCATATTTATGTTGCAAAACCACTACTATTGATTTATAATCGTTTTATTGTTATTATTATATAATAAATTAATTAAAAATAAAGAGGTAATATATGAAAGTTGCAATAGTCGGTGCCGGTAAACTTGGTTTGAGAATAGCCGAAGCTTTGGTGGACGGTGATTATGAAATCACGATAATAGATAAAAATGAATCTTTATTGGAAAAGATAAATCAAAAATTAGATGTTCTAACTGTTTACGGAGATGCAAAGAAAATAGATTTTTTGAAGAGTTTACAGATTAGCTCATATGATTTTATGTTTGCTGCTTCTGATTCTGATGAGGTTAATATAATTATCGCCTCATTTTCCAAAGCATTAGGCTGTAAGTACGTATCTGCCAGAGTAAGGGATCCGGAGCACATGAAACAAATTGATTTCATAAGAGAAAAAATGAATATTGATTTCATTGTTAACCCCGATTTATTGATAACTCAGGAAATACATAAATATTTAGTTGAAAAATATACTTTAAGCAATGGTATTTTTACCAGTGGTAAAATAGCCTTACTGGAATTTAAAGCCCATATGCTTCAAAGGATTGTAGGCTTATCCCTTCCGGAATTTAAAAAACTATATCCTAACATGTTAATTGTTGGTATATCAAGAAAAGGTAAGATGATAATCCCCCATGGTGATGACACAATACTTGCAGATGATTCATTATATATAATAGGAGAAAAAGAACCTATTTTTAAACTCAACTCCAAAGTACATGTCAATGTAAAATATACAAATGTACAAAGGGTTATGATTATAGGCGGCGGTAAAACAGGATACTATCTTGCCAGCAGACTCTCAGAGTTTGGTGCCAGTGTAAAATTAATTGAAAAAGACAAGGAAAGATGTCAATACCTTTCTACAAGATTAGACAATGTAATGGTCCTTTATGGAGATGGTACGGATTTACAAATGCTGCAGGAAGAAAACTTGGATGAAATGGATGCATTTGTAACTGCCACCGGATATGATGAAGAGAATCTTTTACTGGCTCTAACCGCCAAGCAACATGGTATAGAAGATGTTATTTCCAAGGTGAGCAGAGAAAGCTATAAGGATCTCATTGAACAAATGGGAATTGATATGGTTTTGAATCCCCTTGATATTACTGCAAGTGCAATACTCAGAAATATAAGAGGATCAAAAAAAGTCTTGTCTTCGGTATTATTACAGGGTCAAGCAGAGTTATTGGAAATATATGCTTATGAAAAAATGAATATGCTAAATATTCCATTAAAGAATTTGCAATTGCCCGATGGTATTATTATAGCTGCAATTCATAGAGGCAATAGGGTAATTATTCCTGATGGTAACACCAGACTGCTAAGAAATGACAAGGTAATAATAGTAAGCTTATTAACCGAAATAGGTAATTTGGAAAAATTATTTAAATACAGAAGGAACATATTATAATTATGTCTATTAGTCAAAAGAGAATTATATATTTATTGGGAGCTTTACTTATAGTAATAGCATTGTCTATGACTCCTGCTTTAATCGTATCTCTTTTATATAAAGAATATGATTGCACTAAGGCATTCTTGATAAATATGATTATATGTCTTCTGATTGGTATGATTTTTAACGGAAGACATAATCCATCCATATCAACAATTAAACTACAGGATGGATTCCTAATTGTAACAGGTAGTTGGTTATTCGCATCAATATTTGGCGCCATTCCATTTGTCATATCAGGATCTATTCCAAGCCCAATTGACGCCTTTTTCGAAACCTGTTCCGGATTTTCCACCACAGGAGCATCGATACTAACTGATATAGAAGCATTGCCACTGTCAATGCTTTTTTGGCGTTCATTTACCCATTGGTTGGGAGGTATGGGTATTGTGGTATTTGCTATGGCATTGTTACCTAGGCTTGGCATAAGCGGGCAATTAATCGCCAGCGCAGAAACTCCGGGCCCTACTCTGGATAAAATAACCCCCAGGTTTTCAGACACAGCCAAGAATTTGTATAAAATGTATATATTGATTACTGTAGTTGAAGTACTCCTTTTACTGTTTGGTGGTTTAAGTCTTTATGATGCTTTAGTTCATACATTTGGTACCGTGGGTACCGGTGGCTTTTCCAGTCACGGAGCAAGCATAGCCTATTTTGACAGTTATTATGTACATTGGGTAATCACAATATTTATGATAATCTCCGGAACTAACTTTAATCTATTCTATTTGGCTTTAAAAAAAGGCATTAAGAAGCTTATTAAGGATGATGAATTCAATTTTTACATAAAAATTATTATATTTTTCACTGTACTAATAACTCTTAATTTGGCTATAACTGAAAGCGACAAATCCTTTTTTAAATACTTTACTGACGCGGCATTTCAAGTGGCTTCCATATTAACCACTACAGGTTATGCGACTGCGGATTTTGATTTATGGCCAACTTTTGCTAAAATGCTTTTATTTATATTAATGTTTGTGGGAGCTTGTAGCTCTTCCACCGGCGGCGGAGTTAAGATAATCAGAATACTGGTTTCGTTTAAACTTATCCTCAGGGGCTTTGCTTTAAAAACACATGAGAACAGAGTAGTAAATATAAAAGTAAACAGCAAACAGCTTCAATCAGATACTGTTTCCAACATAGCTAATTTTATATTCTTTTATGTATTATTGGTATTTATGGGGACATTTATAATATCCCTTGACAATTTTGATATTATGACTAGTTTTTCCGGTGTTATAGCATGCATCGGTAATATAGGCCCCGGATTTTCTTTAGTCGGACCTACAATGAATTACAGCATATTCTCAGGATTTTCAAAAATAGTATTATCACTTTTGATGATTGCCGGCAGACTGGAATTATTTACATTCTTCATTTTATTTTCCAGATACTATAGAAATTCAAATAAAGCTTAGGAGGTTAAAGTGAATTTAAACTATAATTTATCAAAAAACTTAATATCATTAACTTTAATACTTCTTTCTGTTATTATGATTCCGTCCATAATGGTCTCCCTATATTACGGTGAAAACGATAATGCCCTTTCAATGGCAGTCTTGGGCCTAATTTATTTCTTCACGGGTATTTTTCTTTATTTAAGCAGCGGGCGTAATAATATAAGGGCCACGGTAAGGGATGGCTATTTGACAACATTCTTTGTTTGGCTGACTATAGTTATCGCATCATCTCTGCCTTACTATTTTAGCAATAATGATTTCTATCTGAGTGATTGTATATTTGAGGCAGCAGCCGGTTGGTCCACCACAGGTGCGTTTGTAATACATGCCGATATGCTACCAAAGGGTTTACTGTTTTGGAAGGCAATAAATAATTGGTTCGGTGGTATTGGTATGATTATACTCATTGTATCAATAAATCCTTATTTCAATGTTTCCGGCCAAAAGCTTTCCACAGCCGAAGCTCCCGGTCCTACCCTTGAAAAAATGTCTCCAAAATTCAACGGTACAGCCAGATATCTATACTATTTTTATTTACTGCTTACAATCTTGGAATTTTTGATGTTAAAATTGGGCGGCCTTGGTTTTTATGATGCCGCTATAAATACATTAAGCGGAGTAAGCACCGCCGGTATACATTTAAATACCGGAGGTATAACTTCCTCTTTGACCACCTATAACAAATTGGTAATAACACTGTTTTCCTTCTTGGCAGCTACAAATTTTGGTATATATTTCTATATGTATAAAAGACGATTCAGTGAAATCTACAGGGATCTGGAATATAGGGTTTATGTTTCCATTGTAATTATTACGACTTTCATTATATGTATTTCGTTATTTGCCACGGATTTAACAAAACATTATTTTAATGACTTCATCAATGCTTTATCCATGGCAATATCCTTTATTTCCACATCGGGTTATTGTTTTACCGATTATTCCATATGGCCTACAATTGCCAAGGTAATACTTATTATGACTATGTTTATTGGCAGCTGCGCAATTTCCACCGGCGGAGGAATAAAAATTTCAAGAATTATAGTTTTCTATAAATTAATACTAAGGGGTATATATAAAAGGATTCATCCCCGTGGTGTTAAGCCTATAGTATTTTTAAAAAAACCAATTTCTGTAAATAATGTTTTTACAATCATGGTTTATGTTTTGCTATATTTCCTTGTTTTCCTAATCGGTTCCCTGTTGCTATCCCTTGATAATCTATCCATGGAAACAACTCTAAGCGGAGCTATAGGAGCAATTTCAAATACGGGTTTATCCTTTGGAGAGCTTTCTAATGTTGCAGATTATTCCATATTCTCTCATCCCGCCAGAATATTACTTTCAATACTGATGGTAGGTGGCAGACTTGAATTCTATGCCATAGTCTTGCTTTTTTACAGAAACTTTTGGAATACGAATAAAATAAAATAGGAGGCATCATTAAACCTCCTATTTTAATATCCTAAAATCTATCAATTTATCCTTTTCATTTACATCTATAACTTCAATTTTTACATTGTCTCCCATGTTAATGCTTTTATTGGTATTTGTGCCAATTGCCCTATAATTCTTTTCATCGATTATGTAATAGTCTCCCGGTATGCTATCATATCTCACAAAGCCCTCTATTGTATTATCAAGCTCCACAAATATGCCGGTCTTACCTATACCACTTACTATGCCCTCGTATACCTGCCCAATTCTATCCTTCATATATTGGACCATCAGATGTTTTTCAACTTTTCGCTCCAAATCAATGGCAACTCTTTCCATATCAGAGGAATGCTTGGATACTTCATCCAGGTAATTAATATCTTCTGTAAACTCCGGTGTTCTAATACTACTTTTTATTATTCTATGCACTATCAGATCAGGATATCTTCGGATAGGCGAAGTAAAATGACAGTAATATTTAAATGCAAGGCCATAATGTCCTGTACAATTAGTTCTGTATTCCGCTTTTTTCATCATTCTTAACATGACCCTGTTAATTATATTCTCCTTTGGTGTGTTTTCAATGGAAACAAGTATTTCGCTAAGCTTTTTAGAATTTACACTATCAAAATTGTTACTTATGTTAATACCAAATCCAGACAAAAATCCCCTTAGTTCATTTATCCTATCCAAATCAGGTTTATCATGTACTCTATATACAAATGGCATTTCAAGCCAATAATAGTGTTCTGCAACTGTCTCATTGGCAACCAGCATGAATTCTTCTATTATCCTGTTTGCAATTCGTCTTTCTGCTTTTTCTATCGATATCGGCTTTTCATTTTTATCTAAAACAATATTGGCTTCTTCCATATTAAAATCTAGGCTTCCTTGAGCCTTTCTCTTATTCCTTAAAATATTGGCCAATTCATTCATTTGCGATATCATAATTAACAGATATGAATATCTTTCTTTTAATTCTTTATTATCATTTTCTATGATATCGGAAACATCATCATAAACCAATCTTTCATCGGATTTTATAAGACTCTCGAATATGGAATAATCCACCACATTACCCAATTCATTTATTTCCATTTTACAAGTTAATGTAAAACGCTCTTCATTGGGATTAAGACTGCATATTCCGTTGGAAAGCTCCTTGGGAAACATGGGAATAACTCTGTCGTAAAGATAAACACTGTTACCCCTTAGCATCGCTTCCTTATCCAGCTCCGAATTCTTTTTTACATAATGGTTAACATCTGCGATGTGAACATAAAGTAAGTAATTACCGTTTTCCTTTTTTTCTAGCGTTACGGCATCATCAAAATCCTTGGAATCTCTTCCATCAATTGTAACCGTTAACAAATTTGTCAAATCTGTTCTGTTATCCGTATTCGTTTTTCTTGCTATCTTTTCAATATTCTTTGCTTCTTTTAATACCTTATCGGAAAACTCAGTTCTTATTCCCGCCTCCCTTATCAAAGTTAGAATCTCGGCATCTTTTTGATTTTTTTTAGCTACTATTTCAGTTATGATCCCGGTTGCATCCTTATGTTCCCCCGGATACTTTGTAATTTCCGCAACAACTATATCTCCGTGTTTTGCTTTTCCTATATCCTTGTTGTTTATATATACTTCTTCTACCGCTCTACCTTTAGGAACTACCTTACCGTAGCTTCTATGTTTAAACAAGGTTCCTATTATTTCTTTGGTATTTCTTTTAATAACTCTTGTTACTATGCCTTCCGGCCCACCATTCCAATAAATTTCAGGTATAAGGTCAACTTCTACTTCATCGCCGTCCATGGCGTTTAATGTATTATCGGAGGAAACATATATATCCTTTTCCTCCTCCATTCTTATGAAGGCAAACCCATTTTTATTTTTACTAATTATTCCGCTTCTCATATTTATCCCACTAACAATAACTAAATAAAGACCGGCATTGCCGGTCTTTATTCTTTTATTATTCTTCCTCAACAGATTCTATAATTTCCTCTGCAGGCTCTTCTTCAACAATTTCTTCTGAAGGTTCTTCACCTAAAGCGTCCTTTATACTTAGGCTAATACGTTTTCTGTCAACGTCCAGCTCCAGTATTTTAGCTTCAACTGTTTGTCCTAATTCCAACTCTTCAGCCACATTGCTTACTCTTTTGTTTGCAATTTCCGAAATATGTACCAATCCATCAAGTCCAGCTTCAAGTTCAATGAATGCACCATATTCCTTAATCTGTACAACTTTTCCGGATACAATTTGTCCAATTTGGTATTTTTCTTCAATAATAGTCCAAGGTTCCGGTAAAGTTTGCTTCAATCCTAAAGAAATTTTTCCCTTTTCTTCATTCATTGCTAATATCTTCACATGAATAATATCACCGATTTTTAAGACTTCCTGAGGGTGTTTTAGTTTACCCCATGAAATCTCTGATATATGCAATAGCCCGTCTACGCCACCGATATCTACAAAAGCACCGTAATCAGTGAACCTCATTACTTTACCTTCAACAACATCATCAACATTTAGGTCAGACCAAACTTCAGCTATCATTTTTCGCTTTTCTTCCAGAATAACTGCTTTATGTGAAAATACTGCTCTACCCCTTCTCATATCAACTCTGGTTACCTTAACATCCATAACCTGTCCGATATATTCATCTGCTTTCTCAACATATTTATCAGAAAGCTGTGATAAAGGTATGAAACCTGATACTTCCTTATATGCTGCAATTACGCCGCCATTTACGGCTTTTATTAGCTTAACGCTAATACTGGACTTATCTTCTAAAGCTTCATTGATCTCATTCCAATTACCATTGATTTCAAGCTTTTTCTTGGAAAGGATAATTCCACCGTCTCCATCATCTGTTTTTAAGACTTTAGCTTGTATATCATCGCCTTCTTTAAACAAGTCCTTTAATACTTGGCCTTCCTCTAGGGAAACCTCTTCTTTTGGTATTATACCATCTTTTTTGCATCCTATGTTTACGATAATCTCATTATCTGTTACCTGATGAATTTTACCATCTACAATCTCACCTGTTCTTGGCAATCTCAAAGATTTATCAATTTCATCCATTAAATCCAACATAGGATTCTTTTCAAAGTTTTCAGTGATATTTTCACTCATACTAGCAATAACCTCCTTAATAATGCATTCAGGCGTCGAGGCGCCTGCTGCAACTCCTATTTTATTACATTTTTGAATATCTTTCAATGGTAAATCGGAAATATTTTCAATAAATTTTGTATTTTTACAATATTTACTGGCAATTTCATACAATTTCTTTGTATTCGAACTGTTTATACCTCCTATGACCACCATACAATCCACTTCTTTAGCTAATTTGGCACAACTATCCTGCCTTTCTTTTGTGGCATTACAAACGGTATTTTTTAATTCATATTCAACATTATTACTCTCTAGGACTTTAATAATCTCATTAATCGTATCTTCCTTGATGGTTGTTTGACTAACTATAAAATAGTTATCTCCTAAAACATTCTCTGCTTCAAATGGTTCTCCTATTATTGTTGCATTATATTCACACCAACCGTTTGTGGCAATTACCTCCGGGTGCTTACTATCACCGATTATTATTATTTGTTTTCCATCGTTATATGCTTTTTCCACAAGCTCATGTATTCTTTTAACCAAAGGGCAAGTGGCATCTACTACTTCAATATTCTTTTCTTTTGCCCTTAAAAAGAATTCTTTGGGTGCGCCATGGGATCTTACTATTATGGTGCTGCCATTCTCTGCTTCCTCAATTTCAGAAATAATTCTTATCCCTTTTTTCTCAAGGGAATCCGTTACGGTTTTATTATGTATCAACTGGCCTATGGTATAAATATTTTTCTCTTTTTTCATTTTGATCTGCTCATTGGCAATATCTATTGCTCTTTTTACACCAAAGCAAAACCCGGAAGCAGGCGCTCTTAAAACTTCCCTCATTATTTATTCTCCTTCAGCTCATTTAAATACTTCTTAAAGGACCTTTCTGAACCGTTTTCCGTAGGCTCATAGTACTTGGTTCCCTCTTTATATAAATTATCCGGTAAATACTGCTGTTTTACATAACCTCCGTAATTATGAGGATATTTATATTTCCTCTTTTCTGTTACGTTGCTACTTACATTAAGCAAATGGCCGGGCACATCATCAACCACTTTTTTTTGAACATCTTCCATAGCCTTATTAAGTGCCATATACGAACTATTGGATTTTGGTGATGATGCCAATAATATAACCGCTTCGCTTAAGATTATAGACGCTTCCGGAAGACCTACCATCAAAGCTCCCTGGACAGCTGAATGTGTTATCGATAGCGCAGCAGGATAAGCCATACCCACATCCTCTGCCGCTATCACAAGCAGCCTCCTACCTATCATCATTATATCGGCTCCGCCATCAATTAAACGAGCAAAATAATGTATGGCCGCATCAGGGTCTGATCCCCTTATGGATTTTTGCAATGCTGAAAGTAAATTATATCTGTCCTGGGTTTTATCATAAAACCCAACTTTTCTTTGCATTGCTTCTTCCACTATTTTGTTGTTGATTATATCGTTTTTATCTAAATTTTCTATAATAAATCCCAGCGCATCTAAGGCTACCCTTGCATCACCGTTTGACATACTTGCCAAATTCTTAACCGCATCTTCTTCATATTTAATACTAAGCATACCAAAGCCGTATGTGTTATCACTTAAAGCTCTTTTAATAATCTTTATTAAATCTTTTTCTTCAAGTCTTTTAAATTCATATATGTTTCTCACACGACTTATAACGGCGTTATTAATTGCAAAGTAGGGGTTTTCCGTGGTTGAGCCTATAAACCTGATTATTCCCTCTTCTAAGGCCTTAAGCAGAGAATCCTGTTGTAGCTTATTCCATCTGTGAAATTCATCGATATATACATAGGTAGCTTTTTTTTCTATTCCATACAGCCTATCTTTTGCATTATCTATTATTATTTTTAATTCCTTTATACCCGTTGCAGAAGCATTAATTTCTACGAATTTGCTATCCATTTCTCCTGCAATTATCCTTGCTAAAGTGGTCTTGCCGGTACCGGAAGGCCCATAAAATATAGCCGATGAAAAACTTTTATTTTTAATGGAATTGTATAAGAGGGAGCCTTTGTATAAAAAATGCTCCTGTCCTACAAAATCATCCAAATTGTCCGGCCTTAATCTTGTTGATAATGGTATCATATTACTCCTTAAAAACAATTCCGGCTATAAGCCGGAATCTATTTATTGATTGAATACTTCTTTTCCTAAATATCTGGCGGCATCCCCAAGCTCTTCCTCAATTCTTAATAATTGATTGTATTTAGCCACTCGTTCAGTTCTCGAAGGTGCACCTGTCTTTATCTGCATTGCATTAATTGCCACTGATAAATCGGCAATTGTAGTGTCCTCGGTTTCTCCTGATCTATGGGATATTATAGTTGTATATCCATTTTTCTTTGCCAAATTTATTGTCTCCAATGTCTCTGAAATACTACCTATTTGATTTAATTTAATTAATATTGAATTGGCACATCCCAGTTCGATACCTTTTTTGAATCTGGTGGGATTTGTAACATAAAGGTCATCCCCCACCAGTTGAACTCTGTCTCCCAATTTATCAGTTAATAACTTCCAACCATCCCAATCCTCTTCATCCATTCCGTCTTCAATGGATGCTATAGGATATTTATTAACGAAGTGCTCCCAATTAGCCACGAGTTCAGCTGCTGTGAATTCTCTTCCGGACTTTGGCATCTTATACATGCCTTCTTTCTCAGTTTTCCATCCGCTTGCCGCTGCATCTATTGCTATTACAAAGTCATCCTTCGGCTTATATCCTGCATTTTCTATGGCCGCTACAATATAATCCATTACTTCGAACTCATCCTTTAGATTTGGTGCAAATCCACCTTCATCTCCCACCGCAATGGAATGTCCCTTTGCCTTTAGCTCTTTAGCCAACTGATGATAAACTTCGCTGCACCATCTGTATGCTTCTTTAAAAGTTGGTGCTCCCACGGGCATTATCATGAATTCTTGAACATCAACCGTATTGGATGCATGCTCACCACCGTTTAATATATTCATCATAGGTACAGGTAATACATTGCCGTTAATGCCACCTATAAACTTGTATAGTGGTAACTTTAAGGATTTAGAAGCTGCATTGGCACAAGCTATCGAAACTGCTAAAATAGCATTTGCTCCTAATTTGCTTTTATCCTTTGTTCCATCCAAATCCATCATGGCTTTTTCAACCGCATATATATCAGCAGCATCCATACCCATTAATTTGCTGTTTATTAGCGTATTAACGTTGTTAACTGCTTTAGTGACACCTTTTCCCCCGAATCTATTTTTATCCCCGTCTCGAAGCTCTAAAGCCTCATATATGCCTGTTGATGCTCCGCTTGGGGTATCACCAATTCCTACAATGCCATTTTCAAGCCATACCTCAGCTTCTACAGTCGGATTGCCTCTGGAATCAAGTATTTCTCTTCCTATTACTTTAACAATTTTCAATCTCATATTATAACTCCTTAATAATTAAAATAACAACTTCTATATATTATAACTCAAATGTTACCTTTTTTAAAGTACTAAAGTGACATATTAGCTAATAATGTTTCTATTTTATTTACCAAGGAAAGAGTATTTAAATTGTCTTCATCAACATCTGACATAATAGACATAATTATTGCCTTTTCTCCGTATTGATAATGATCCGCTATTTCTTCAATTAACTCCTTCAGCTTTATATATAAAGTGTTATTATCAGAATCCGGATAGTAAATTAGTTTTATTTCGTTAGTATCATTTTTAATATATATCATATCTCCGTTAATTAAATAATCTTCTGGGAAAATCAGATGATTTTCGCTTAATTCTTCATAGATTATTAATTTACTTATAATTCTTAGGGCATCCTTAAGAGTACACTTGCTGTAATCTATTTTACTGTAACCATCAGTATGATAAACCATTTCCAATTCTTCATTATTTTCTATTACACTGGTTCTTAAAAAGCATTTGTTATAGTTCATTGATATTATATCAATAATATAATCAGGTATAAGCTCCTTTATTACCCTCTCTCTTCTGGTTACACTCATACTAACCTCCACATTTTTTACAGGGCACATAACCCCTCTCTATGGCAATTTTCTTATCAATTTTTAAATAATCCCTTTCAATCAGCTTACAATCTGACAAGTGATATTTCATACCTGAATTGGGGAATACATATACCTGTTCACCCTTTTGTGCATTTTTACTTTTACACAAATCACACGGTTTGTAGTTTTTGATTAAATAATCGGTAAGAATAACACTTATACACCCATTCTTTATCAAATCACAGCTCTCATTATGATAACAGTTACCATAGTTTGGGAATATATATACCACTTCTGATTCATCGCTTGTGATTTCTTCTATTCCCAAAGGATTTAAATTTCTTCTATCCCCAATAAAACATCTTGTCATCACTTTCATATCCAAGTTAAGATTATTAAAAAAGAGATTATAATCATTTTCAAACTTGGCGTTAAGATTAAGAATTATTATGTCATTAATACCTTTATATTTCTCATAATAGCCGTATTTATATATCTTAACATCATCTAAATTATTATTCTCATCAATTATTCTTTCCTTTATTTTCATGGGTACTAAAGGATTTATTCTAACCACCTTAGCTTCCATTGCCGCTAATCTTAATTCATCCCCCAGGGAAAAGGTTATATTCTCAACTGTTGAATACTTTATTATTATGGAAGCCATAAACAATATTGCTATTACATAAAAGGGCAAACAAAACGCAGATTCTATTATATAACTACCTTTTTTGTCAATAAGTGATTTCTTTTTCATATACATTACCATTGGCCTTTATAAAAAAGGTTAAACCATTATTATATTCTTTAAAGTTAAAATCATTATAGTACCTGTATTTCATATTGATCTGTATCAAATCCATCATTCTAAACAATCTTATATCGTCATTCATCAAGGCAATATACATCATTAAATATTCTTCGTAGTCCAAGCCTCCAAAATCAGTCTTTTTTTCGTTTTCATAATTGTCTTCCAAATATTTCATATTATCTTTTTCTTCATCTGTTAATTTTTCCATGAATGCATCGCTTCTTAATACGGAATCTATATCCGTATTCCAAGTATCTTTTGTTTTTATTATTGGCACCTTTTCTCCCTTTAGTAATGTCTTTATATCCCATTCTGTCTCCATAACGGCCCAGCTTTCCATAATAAGAAATTGTGTGGCAACACACCATGGACCGGGGCAAATGGTTTCGGCTATGGTTAAAGTTAATTGTCTTTTCTCTGCATCTTTATATAAATAACTAAGATTCAATGCATTCCTAAGTAACCATATTTTAAGTTTTGCTTTTTCGTAGTTTTCGTTGTCATCCATGCTGCCGTTTAATATATATTCCCATTCATTATCAAAAACGCAATCTTTTTTACCCTTCACATACAAATGATTATTAAAATATTTTGTTATATAGGCGAGCTCTATGCATCCATCTGTTATGTCATTAAAATCCGTCCCCCCTAATAAAAGATCTTTTAAAACTTTATAATTGTTTTCGTTTACTACATTTATGGATGGTAGGGTTTCTATTATAGCTTTATTTTTAATAATTATATTGGTGCCATTTTTCTCTTCCCTAAATGTTTTTTTATTATTATCGCTTAATATACTTTTCTGCGCAGTACCCATAAAGTTTTCCGGAACAATAAGCCTATATTCAGATAAATCACAGCTAACACCTTCATAATCTATACTGCCTCTGTTTTTAAACGTGTAGCTGCAATATTTATTCAATTTGCCGCTTATATCATTTTCGTTACCAAAATATGCCATTATCCCATAGTCGTTATAAAGATTTATGTCATATTCCGATAAGATTGCTTTGCCCCATAGAACCGAAAGGGAATTGATCTCGGCTTTTGTCACTTGATTCTTAGTAATATTTATAAATGTGGCTATCATGGTAATCATCACTGTAAACAAAACCGCTAGAGTTATTATTGATGAACCTCTGTTATTCAATCATATCACCTACCATAACCAAATTCGTTTCTGAAAAGACATGATAAGTGGAATATACGTTAAATTCAAAAATTTTGTTTAAATATTCATTATCAATTAGGCATATCTTTTCATTCTTTTCGATTGCCTCCCCCACAAGCTCATCAGTTGCCAAAGCATCTTCCATTATATTTTCATGCATCTCTACTCTAGTATTCATTATTTCATAATAAAATATGGTAAGTCTTATAAGTAAAAAGGTAATTATAATTATCAAAGGCACTGTAATTGATGCTTCGATCATTTCTTCACCCTTTTTATTGAGTTTAAGCTTATTAAAAATTCCCGGCATCAAGATTACTAAACGTTTCATTCATAAATGAAGTTATTTCTCCTTTAAAAATTATACCAAGTCCCACGGCAACCGCAATCAATATGGCCGCCTGTACCAATTCCATACCATCTTTTTTCTTTAATAATTTAAACATAAATCCTCCTCACATATTCATAATGGCCGGGGCCATAGTAACTAAGATCAACACCATCAGTAATAAGCTTAGGGGTAATATCATTCTTGTTTCTATGTATCTACCGTTTTCCCTGGCTATAACCTTCCGTGTTTCCCACAAATACTTGTTTTCAGTTTCGATTTTATCTCTTATATCATTTCCTCTTTGAGAGTTTTCAACAATAACTGCAGTCAACCTGCTTAATTCTTTGATTTTAACATTATTTGAGTAATCATTTAGTTTTAATAGAATATTGACATTTTCAGCCGTCGCCTGTCTTTGTATTTCAATCAATTCATTTTTAAAAACATTTCTTTCATTTGTATTTTCACTTTTATAACTATCAATAATTCTGTTAATACAATCATTTAGTATTAATCCGCTGTTTAATAATAGAATTAGCTGATTACTGAATCTGGGCAGCTCCATCAAAACCGACTTTTTATATTGGTTATTCTTTTTTATGGCTTCATATTTATCATTCTTAATGACAATCATAATTAACCCAATAGATATCAATAAGTATAAAAATCCGTCGTAGTTTTGTTTTTCATGAATGCTCCATGTTATATCATCACCTTCCTCTGTTTTGTCGGGCAAATCTATTTTATTATCCCTTTTATTTTCAATATCAAATATTATATCTTGTATTTTTTCATCAAAGGTCTTTCCTTCATTCTCCTTCACATTTTCCCCTTCAGGATTATTATTAATGCTTATATCCGCCACCACAATCTCACCCTCATCATTTTGGGCATTTAAACTGATATCGTAATGGTTATCACCTTCTGTTAATCTTATACCAACCAACTCCCCCATATTATTGGTTATATAGACATTTTTATTAATCTTTGTTTTTAATGAACTTGCTGCCAACATAATAGATGTAATCATAACAATTATGGTTATTTGTTTTATCAATTTTATATTATCCATCACACACTCAAATTCTTATATCCGTTATTCTTTCAATTAGCTTATATATAATGACATATGAAAAAATTACTAATGTCATAATTATTTTTCCTTCCAAATTATTATAAAGAACACTTATATAGTCAGCAGCACATATATTTAAAAGCAGTAGAACTGCAATGGGCATAATTAGTATTATATATCCCTCCTTCTTCTTTCTATGGATGATTTCATATATTTCCTTTTCTATGGTCATTTTTTCTATAATTACATTTGAAGCCATGGTTATAGCAGCAATCATATTAGCACCTGTATACTTACAGGTTTCATATATTTGAGCAAAATCGTAAACATCCTCTATGCCGGTTTTTTGGGCGAACTCCTTCAAGACTTCCACATCATCCATATATTCCATTTTTATATGCATTTCCATTAACTCGCCCTTTAAAACAGAATCTTTTCCATAAATACCATGGATCACTTCAACAGTTTCTTGTATAGATTTTCTCAGTGAGTTTCTGGCTCCGATTAAAGACGCTATACTGAACAGAAAATCTTTAAATTCCTCCATCAGTCTTTTTCTTCTTATTTCAATTTTATATGCTTTAATTTTATTTAATACGAAAGGAATCAGAAAGGCTGAAAGTACACAAGCAGTCAATGATTTATAAAAAAGCAACGCTATGGTAATTGATACTATTATATAGACTATAGCTATAAATAGTTTTTCCCTATTGTTAAAGCTGTAAGTATCAAAGCTATTCATTTATCTCCATTCTCTTCAATTTGCGATTTCTAATCAATTTGTTTCCTGTTTTTATAAGCATTCCGTTATCATTTAAAACATATAATTTGTTTAGAGTATATGAATCGTCATTTAATCCCACCAACTCTGAAATTTCAGCCACCTTCCTTTTTCCATATTTATCTCTCTCCAAATGTATGAGGACCTCCAGCGAATCGGATATTTGTTTTTTTATTGAGATTAAAGGGATATCTGCACTCATAAGATACATGGCTTCTAATCTGTACAGCATCCCCTCAGAAGAACCTGCATGACCCGTGGACATACTTCCTGAATGACCTGTTGACATTGCTTGTATCATATCCTTGATCTCTTCTCCCCTTACTTCTCCTACTATTATCCTATCCGGTCTCATTCTTAAGCTTGTTTTAATAAGCTTGGACATGCTGACTTCCCCCTTACCCACGGAATTTGAATTTCTGCATTCCATATGCACCACATTTTTTATGGTATCTATCTTAAGCTCTGCGGAATCCTCTATTACTATTATTCTTTCATTTTCTTTGTCTACATATCCCGTTAAAGCATTGAGAAAAGTAGTTTTACCGCTGCTTGTGGAGCCGGATATCATTATGTTATATCTTGCTTTAACTATAATGCTTAAGAACTGTGCACATTCATAATCTAGGGTGTTAAACCTTATTAAATCATCCATTTTTATGGTATTTTTATTAAATTTTCTAATGGTAAGTATAGGTCCGTTTAATGCCACATTCTTTAATACCCCATTGACTCTATATCCACTTTCTAATCTTGCGTCCACGATGGGATTCACCTCGTTGATTTCCCTATGTACATCACTTGCAAAAAGTCTTATCATATCTTCCAATTCACGCTCTGACAAAAATGACAGGGAAGTCAATTCCATCCTTCCGTTTTTTTCTATGAAAATATTTTCAGGCCCGTTAACCATGATTTCATTAATGGTTTCATCGGAAAGAAGGGGATAAAGTATACCGTATTTACTTTCTATTCTATATTTTATTTCTGTTATTAACCCTGTTATATCCCCGGCATATATGTCATTAATATATTTTGATTTAAACAATTCTTCTTCTATATGAATTTCCAAGTCAATATCATCATTTTTTCTTAATGATTCCCTTACCTTAAGGGTTATTTCTGATATGGCTTTCTTGTATATTTCAGAATTTCCTATCATAAATTATTGCTCTCTTCATTACACTTTCTATGATTCTTTTAGTATCATATGTGGTTATTATGTCTCCTCCGTTTTCAACCATGTTAATAATTTCCTTATCATCAAGCCTACATTTCTCTTTTAATTCCTTAATAAGTCTAAAGTTCTTCCTTTCATACACTATTATCCTATAGTCGCTAATCTTTATAAGGTTAAGGTTATTACCATTTAGACAATTCCCTATATCAAATATTATCACATCAAAAGCATTGTTTATTAACACATCAATGAATCTGTCAAAGTCGCTTGGTTTTAAATTTGCTATGGGATTTATGATTTCATTGTTTTTCATTCTATATATCCCATGAATATCATTGAAGAAAAAAGACTCGGGCTCTATATTCTTTTTCGCACATATATAATACATAAACCTTTTAAAGCTATGCTCCATATCAACTTCCTTGTTATCGGTGAGATTAATATATTTAAGCGGTATAATCAAAACTTTATTCATGCCCTCAGAGACCATATCAGCCCCAAGCTTTCTAATATACTTAGTGCATTCATTCACCCCGTCATCGCTAAAAACAGAGACGATAACGCCGCTACCCTTCTTAACAGTACTAATATTATTAATCATATAATAAAACCACATTATATCGGAAATTATATATCGGGCTCCTTTGTATTTGAATATTCGTTTGTATTCTTCACTTGCTTCCATTTCTGATTCCTGAAATTTTGTTGTATTGTCTTCGCTTATTTCTCTGACCAAATATATTACCTTATGCTTTAAATCATTGTCCTTAAAACTATCATCCTTTTTGTAATCTCCGTCTGTTAATATCATGTCGTAATCTTCTTTAATTATTGAATTGTTTCTTCCATAAATAATATTAATTTCTTTTTTATGTGCTGTAATTACTCGACTTAAGGCCACTTTATAAGCTTGATCATTTATTATCATCAATATTTTCATAAATTTCTCCTTAAATAAAATATACCATTGATTATTTTTACTTACAGTACACTTTTTTTAAAATAAAAAGCTGCATTTCTCAAAGGAAATACAGCTTTAATCTATTTATATCATTATTAATAAAAAAAGCACCCTATAGGTGCTAATGGTGCGCGATAAGGGACTTGAACCCCTACGGTCTCCCGCTAGATCCTAAATCTAGTGCGTCTGCCAATTCCGCCAATCGCGCATATTAATGGTGACCCCACCGGGAATCGAACCCGGGTTACCGCCGTGAAAGGGCGATGTCTTGACCGCTTGACCATGGGGCCATATTGAAAAACCGGCAACGTCCTACTTTCCCAGGCAGCTTCCCGCCAAGTATCATTAGCGCTAAAGAGCTTAACTGCTGTGTTCGAGATGGGAACAGGTGTTGCCTCTTTGCTATTGTCACCGGATTTTCAGTTGTACCGATTCGCTTGCTTTTGCTTCGCTTTCGGTTGAAGGTTACACCTTCAAAATTGAATAATGATATATCGAAACCATTGGTCAAGTATTCGACCTATTAGTATCGGTCAGCTTAATACATTACTGCACTTACACTTCCGACCTATCAACGTGATAGTCTCTCACGGGTCTTACCATTTATATGGAGGAAATCTATTCTTGTGGGGGGCTTCGCACTTAGATGCTTTCAGCGCTTATCCCGTCCATACTTAGCTACCCAGCTATGCCCTTGGCAGAACAACTGGTGCACCAGAGGTATGTCCATCCCGGTCCTCTCGTACTAAGGACAGCTCCACTCAAATTTCCAACGCCCACAGCGGATAGGGACCGAACTGTCTCACGACGTTCTGAACCCAGCTCGCGTACCTCTTTAATGGGCGAACAGCCCAACCCTTGGGACCTACTTCAGCCCCAGGATGAGACGAGCCGACATCGAGGTGCCAAACACCCTCGTCGATGTGAACTCTTGGAGGGTATAAGCCTGTTATCCCCGGGGTAGCTTTTATCCGTTGAGCGATGGCCCTTCCACTCGGAACCACCGGATCACTAAGCCCGACTTTCGTCCCTGCTCGACCTGTATGTCTCGCAGTCAAGCTCCCTTTTGCCTTTACACTCTACGCGCGATTTCCGACCGCGCTGAGGGAACCTTTGGGCGCCTCCGTTACATTTTGGGAGGCGACCGCCCCAGTCAAACTGCCCACCTGACACTGTCCCCACACCGGATCACGGTGCAAGGTTAGAACCTCAACATTACAAGGGTGGTATCCCAACGGTGACTCCACAAATACTGGCGTACTTGCTTCATAGTCTCCCACCTATCCTGTACATGCAATGCCGAAATTCAATATCAAGCTACAGTAAAGCTCCACGGGGTCTTTCCGTCCTGCTGCGGGTAACCGGCATCTTTACCGGTACTACAATTTCACCGAGTCTATTGTTGAGACAGTGCCCAGATCATTACGCCTTTCGTGCGGGTCGGAACTTACCCGACAAGGAATTTCGCTACCTTAGGACCGTTATAGTTACGGCCGCCGTTTACTGGGGCTTAAGTTCTGTGCTTCGATTGCTCTAACACTTCCCCTTAACCTTCCAGCACCGGGCAGGCGTCAGCCCCTATACTTCAGCTTTCGCTTTTGCAGAGACCTGTGTTTTTGGTAAACAGTTGCCTGGGCCTTTTCACTGCGGCCTGCTTTCGCAGGCACCCCTTCTCCCGAAGTTACGGGGTTATTTTGCCGAGTTCCTTAACAATAGTTCTCTCGCTCACCTTAGGATTCTCTCCTCATCTACCTGTGTCGGTTTACGGTACGGGCACCTTGGGTCTAACTAGCGGCTTTTCTTGACAGTGTGAAATCAGTTGCTTCGAATCATTTATCTCCCCATCACGCCTCAGAATTGAGTAAACGGATTTACCTATCTACTCTCCCTTGACGCTTGGACACGCTCGACCAACGGCGTGCTCAACTTATCCTTCTGTGTCCCCACTTCGTTCAAACAACCTTCGGTGGTACAGGAATCTCTACCTGTTATCCATCGCCTACGTCTTTCGACCTCGGCTTAGGCCCCGACTAACCCTGAGAGGACGAACCTTCCTCAGGAAACCTTAGATTTTCGGCGGGCAGGATTCTCACCTGCCTTACGCTACTCATGCCAACATTCTCTCTCGTATACAGTCCACCAATCCTTACGAATCAGCTTCTACCCAGTATACGATGCTCCTCTACCAATACATTACTGTATTCCTAAGCTTCGGTAATAGATTTTAGCCCCGTTTATCTTCGGCGCAGAACCACTCGACTAGTGAGCTATTACGCACTCTTTAAATGAGTGGCTGCTTCTAAGCCAACATCCTAGCTGTTTATGCAGTTCCACATCCTTTTCCACTTAATCTATATTTTGGGACCTTAGCTGTAGGTCTGGGCTGTTTCCCTTTCGACCATGGAACTTATCTCTCATAGTCTGACTCCCAGGTATGATTTTACGGAATTCGGAGTTTGATAGTTTTCGGTAACCGGTGAAGGCCCCTAGAACATTCAGTGCTCTACCCCCGTAGATCTTAACCTGAGGCTAGCCCTAAAGCTATTTCGAGGAGAACCAGCTATATCCGGGTTCGATTGGAATTTCACCGCTATCCACACGTCATCCCAGCCTTTTTCAACAGACATGGGTTCGGTCCTCCTTGACCTTTTACAGTCATTTCAACCTGCACATGGATAGGTCACCCGGTTTCGGGTCTACAGCATGTAACTAATCGCCCTATTAAGACTCGGTTTCCCTTCGGCTCCGAAGCTCCAGCTTCTTAACCTTGCTACATACCATAACTCGTTGGCCCGTTCTACAAAAAGTACAAGGTCACTTGCGCTCCCTTTGCTTGTAAGCATAAGGTTTCAGATTCTATTTCACTCCCCTCCCGGGGTTCTTTTCACCTTTCCCTCACGGTACTATACGCTATCGGTCACTAGGTAGTATTTAGGCTTGGAGGGTGGGCCCTCCTGCTTCAGACCGGGTTACACGTGTCCGGTCCTACTCTGGTGCCATCTGATGAGATCGAAATTTCGTCTACGGGAATTTAACCCTCTTCGTTTGAACTTTCCAGATCTATTCGACTATCTCTTACTCTATCTTTATGATGGTCCACAACCCCATAGTAAACTATGGTTTGGCCTGTTCCCCGTTCGCTCGCCGCTACTTGGGGAATCGATGTTTCTTTCTCTTCCTAGGGGTACTTAGATGTTTCAGTTCCCCCCGTTACCTTCTCTATGGCTATGTATTCACCATAGGATACTTAAGCATTACCTTAAGTGAGTTCCCTCATTCGGAAATCTACGGGTCAAAGGATATTTGCTCCTTACCGTAGCTTATCGCAGCTTGTCACGTCCTTCTTCGGCTCCTAGTGCCAAGGCATCCGCCTTATGCTCTTATTCACTTGACCAATGAATATGCCTAGTCAGCGTTGACTAGGTCTTTGAAACTAATGTTAAAACTCTTGTGAATTTTAATTAATTTTCTGGTTTCTCGGTTTACATTGAAATTGTAATTTACCCTACTGCTTTCTTTTCAGAAAAACTTTCTTAGTTTAAATTATCTCGATTTCGTTGTTAACTTGTTTATACATCATTATTCAATTTTCAAGGTGCAATGGTGGAGAATAAGGGATTCGAACCCTTGACCCCCTGCGTGCAAGGCAGGTGCTCTCCCAGCTGAGCTAATTCCCCGTAAACTAATAGTATAGAGACTTAAGTCTCCTTAGAAAGGAGGTGATCCAGCCGCACCTTCCGATACGGCTACCTTGTTACGACTTCACCCCAGTCATCGGTTTTGCCTTAGGTAAACTATTTATTGTCCAACTTTGGGCACCCCCAACTTCCATGGTGTGACGGGCGGTGTGTACAAGACCCGGGAACGCATTCACCGCAGCATTCTGATCTGCGATTACTAGCAACTCCAACTTCATGTAGGCGAGTTGCAGCCTACAATCCGAACTGAGATCGGTTTTTCAGATTTGCTCCACCTCACGGTATTGCGTCTAATTGTACCGACCATTGTAGCACGTGTGTAGCCCAGAACATAAGGGGCATGATGATTTGACGTCATCCCCACCTTCCTCCGAGTTAACCTCGGCAGTCTCATTAGAGTGCCCAACTAAATGATGGCAACTAATGACAAGGGTTGCGCTCGTTGCGGGACTTAACCCAACATCTCACGACACGAGCTGACGACAACCATGCACCACCTGTCACTTCTGTCCGAAGAAGGGACCGGTTAAGGTCCTGTCAGAAGGATGTCAAGTCCTGGTAAGGTTCTTCGCGTTGCTTCGAATTAAACCACATGCTCCGCTGCTTGTGCGGGTCCCCGTCAATTTCTTTGAGTTTTACACTTGCGTGCGTACTCCCCAGGCGGAGCACTTAATGCGTTAACTGCGGCACCGAAGTCTTGCGACCCCGACACCTAGTGCTCATCGTTTACGGCGTGGACTACCAGGGTATCTAATCCTGTTTGCTCCCCACGCTTTCGTGCCTCAGTGTCAGTTACAGTCCAGAAAGCCGCCTTCGCCGCTGGTGTTCCTCCTAATATCTACGCATTTCACCGCTACACTAGGAATTCCGCTTTCCTCTCCTGCACTCAAGTAGCCCAGTTCGCAAGGCGAACAATGGTTGAGCCATTGCCTTAAACCCTGCGCTTAGGTAACCACCTACGCACTCTTTACGCCCAATAATTCCGGATAACGCTTGCCCCCTACGTATTACCGCGGCTGCTGGCACGTAGTTAGCCGGGGCTTGCTCCTTGGGTACCGTCATTATCTTCCCCAAGAACAGAAGTTTACGACCCTAGGGCCTTCATCCTTCACGCGGCGTTGCTGCATCAGGCTTTCGCCCATTGTGCAAGATTCCATACTGCTGCCTTCCGTAGAAGTTTGGACCGTGTCTCAGTTCCAATGTGGCCGATCACCCTCTCAGGTCGGCTACTGATCGTTGCCTTGGTGAGCCGTTACCTCACCAACTAGCTAATCAGACGCAGGCCCATCTTGTACCGATAAATCTTTGACCATTGATTCATGTGAATCTATGGTATTATGAGGTTTTAATCGTCGTTTCCAACGGCTATCCCTCTGTACAAGGTAGGTTGCCTACGCGTTACTCACCCGTCCGCCGCTTTCCGTTCACTTAATCTACCGAAGTTTCAAAAGTGAGCTTCTCGCTCGACTTGCATGTATTAGGCACGCCGCCAGCGTTCATCCTGAGCCAGAATCGAACTCTTAATAAAATGGTATTTAAAGACCGAAGTCTTAAAATCATTTGGATGACGCATGTGCGCCTTTAATTCTTTTGTTCTAGAATTATTGTTGTTTGTTTTAAGAAATTGTACGAGAACTATTTAAAGTTCTTACCAATCTTTATGATTGTTTCCGTACTTAATCAATTAGGGAATTTTCTTTCCCTTTATTTGACTAAATCTCTATACTATTAAGTTTTCATGGTTCATGTTCTCCCTTGAATTTACTTCATGAGTGAACTTTTATATATTACCATCTGCGGCTGATTTTGTCAAGAGTTTTTTAAAATTATTTATTAATTTCTTGTCCTCTTTTCGACGCCGTCTACCGTGACAGCTTTTGTATTTTACTACTTTTTTAAACTCATGTCAATAGTGTTTTTAAATGTTTTTATAAAAATTTTGTATACATCCATTTAACCCTTTAAAAACAAAGGAATCCACCTCTCTTGAGATGGATTCCTAAAGCTTTATGCTATCCTTCTATTAATATCTGCTTCTCTTTAGTTTCTTCCGGCAGCAATTCCTTCTTAGGAATTGTCACCTTCAGAACTCCATCCTTAAACTCCGCTTTTATATCTTTTTCAGTAACGCCTTCCCCTACATAAAAGCTTCTTTGACATGTGCCGACGAAACGTTCTCTATAAATATATTTCCCCTCTTTATCCTTTTCGCTCTTATCAGAATTTCTTGTGGCAGATATATTGATGTATCCATCCTTTATATCTGCTTTTATGTCTTCCTTGGCAAATCCTGGTAAATCGATACTAACAAGGTATTCTTTTTCTGTTTCCTTGATGTCCGAATGCATTGTGTTAACATTTCTGTAGCCAACCATAGGAGAAAACATTTCATCAAACATATTGCCAACTAAGCTTTGATTAAAAATACTTGGTTTAAACATATCCTTTACCTCCTTGTTTTTTTGTAAGTACATTATATTCCTAAACCTTGGCAGTGTCAATAAATGCACAATGAAAAATTGTGTAATTATTTACACAATTTGTTCATTAGTATATCAAAATAGGAGCCCAGGCTCCTATTTAATGTCTATATCGTTATATTTATCTCTTTCCTTGTATAGTTTGTCCAAATTGTCGTTGGCCTCTTTTGCCATTATCAAAGCCTCCTTAGCTTCCTTCTTTGCAGTTTCCGCTTTACGCTTTGCTTCCCTTAACCTTTCAGCTCTGGTCTTTATTAGCTCAGGCTTCTTGTATACCATTAACATGGCCACCCTTACATAGTTTACTCCTTGTAACAAAAGCATCATACCAATTAGAAGCAGCGTGTCAAGATTAAATAATGCTATGTTGAAAAAGGAGTATACGCCCAAAAGTACAGTGGCAATTCCCAAAACAGTTACGGCATAGTAGGCAGTACTGCCTTTTTCATAATGATCTTTTACCCTTGTCAGGGCTCTAAGGCCTATGAGCAACATCCATAGTCCAAATACAGAAGATACGGCAATGTCTTCAGTTATTTGGTTAGATACAAATACAACCCCCAAAACAATAGAAGTAGTACCTTCTATTCTTACCCAATGCTTGCTCTCTGCTCCACCCGTTACTTTTTCTGTTATAAGCAGTTCAATAATTCCGGAATATATGGCTGCCAGCCCTACTATAAACGCCACGGTGATAAACGGAAATCCCGCATTCGCTGAACAGAATATTCCCAACGAAGCAGTAATAGCTCCGGCTAATATCATCAACACTCTCATAGAATGTCCTCCAATTCAATATATAATAGAAACATTATACTTAAAACTTGCATTTTGGTCAATAATGTTTACAACTTCTTCACAGTATCTATGAGGGAACTACAATTAACTCTATATCTTCATCAATTTTGCTTCTCAGTTTTTTTATGAATTCCCCTTCGGTTTCTTCTTTGTTACTGGCCCCGACAATTATTTTTTTTATACCGTTTTCTATTGCTTGGCCGGCCAAAGTGTCTTGTATATTATCCGACTTTAATACAATCAAATTTGCACTTTTTTCCATCGCCTTTTCATATAAATATTTCAAAGCCTCAGATTCTTTAGAATTACCCAAGAACTTTTCCTCAGTTTTTGATACATGTATTATCAGTAAAGATCCTTCACTGTCAACTAGTTTTTCCCCGTATTCAATGAGTCTGTCGCAAGTCTTTTGCTTAGTTACACACACCATTATGTTATCCATCATTAATCCCTCCAAGTAACTAAAGTCTTTTGTCAATTATTTCCTTTGCCTCTTTCTCCATCAGTCTGCATTTATTAAGAGTCTCCGCAAGACTGCTCCCTCCGCAAACCAATCCATGATTAGCCATTATACAAGCATCCCTATCAATCATGGCGTTTGCCACCAGCTTTGCCAGTTTATTAGTCCCCGGCATGGCATGGGGCACTACAATCACATCTTTTGCCACTATTTTTCGCCCCTCGTCCGAAAGCTTTAAAGTTTTTCCCGTCGCAGCATAAACACTGCATTCATAAGAATGGGTATGTATTACTGCATTAAAATCCTTCCTTGTCTTTAGAACTTTTGAATGCAAAGAACTTTCACAGGTAGGCTTTCTTTGACGCCCATAGTCCAAAGATTCCATATCAACTTTTACTATATCCTCCAAGGTGAGGGCATGATACTCCATTCCCGAAGGAGTAACCAGCATGGAATTATCATCAAGTCTAATAGAAATATTACCCCATGTTCCTTGAACCAAACCTTCGTCTGTCATAATTTTTCCACACTCTACTATTTGTTTTCTGAGAAGCTCTTCTTTCTCATCATATTCCTTAGATATATAGGACTCATCCCTATTGACCTTGCTATACGAATCCCTATAGAATTTATTCATCCGCTTACAATCAAATTTTTTAATGGGCCTAGTCCCTCCAAAATTAATAGCCATCAGCTCAACATAAGCGCTTTTCTCCAGTATTCTCGATGCAGAAAAAGCCTCTTCCAAGGTCCTTCCCATGGCAAATAAGCCTTCATTCTTTATATAGCAACCATTTCTGTTCTTTAAAGCATAATTTATATCCTTATCGTCAAAGCTTTCCGCTACCTTTACATCAATTCCTATTATTTGTGCCAAATCATCAAGGGCCGGCTTTATTATCGTCTTTTTATTTGCAAGTTCAATTGCATTACCGCTTCTTATAAATATTACCGAGGTTATTTCCGGCCTGGATTTAAATAATCTTCCGATTTTTCCTTCATCCATATTTAATCCACTTATATCCGATTCGGATATTTTATCAAGGGAAATACCGGGTTTTGTAAGCAGATATGCACCTTCATGCAATTTAAGCGCCATAACCCCCATGGGTTCATATCTTTCCAAACCGATTTTTTCACCATATTTAATTAAGCTTTCGATTGCCAACTGAATATTCATAAAAACCTCTCTAAACTACTAATATATAAGTTTATATTAATCAAATACTTATTGCAAGCAAAACCCTTTATTCTATATTTATCTGACACATTTTCATTGCTTCCAACGCGTTATTATGAGACTCTTTGGTTACTCCGGCGCAAAGCCCCTCCCTTACCGTAATTAAAACCTCGGGAAATGCGGACTTTAATATAATTGCATTTGATATAACACATATATCGGTGCATAAACCCACGATTACTATTTCATCCAGGTTACTTAATCCATCCTGTGCCTTGTTTTCATTTATCCATTCCTTTAGTTTTTCCACCACCAGATTTGGCAATTTTTTTGCACCAAAGGTCTTTTTATTAATAATGCTACATCCTTCTGTATTTAGATCACTAATGATATCCCATCCCTCGGTATCTTTTATACAATGCTCCACGGGTAGATTTCTTCCCTCCATGGTCTTTAAATAATTCCTGCTGTGAGTGTCCCTTGTAAAAATTACGGGAAAGCCTTTATCTTTAAAATCATTTAATATGTCTTTAATTCCACCCACTAAAGACTTTGCCGTTTCACTTCCTAAAGGACCGGTAACAAAGTCATTTTGCATATCTATTATTATTAATATTTTCATGGCAACACCCCTTATACATTTTAACACATTATTTATACATATTATTAAAAACATTGAAAAAAATAGCAAATCATGGTAAAATTTTACTCAAATATATGTTTGGAGAAGATTATATGAAAAAATTATTGATTGTATCATTTATAATTACTGCACTTCTTTTATCCCTTGCCGGCTGTGGTAAAAACGAAGAAGCAGTTAACGAAGAAGTTGTTGATATCCATGCCGGTATGGCAAAGAGCCCTTTGACCGGAGAATGGGTTGATGAAAATGTAGCGGAAACAAGACCAGTTGCGATAATGATTAACAACATTAGGGACGCTCAGCCAATGTCCGGAATAAGCCAAGCAGATGTGATGATTGAAGCTCCAGTTGAATACAATATTTCCAGGTGTATGGCAATATTCCAAGATTATGAGGATTTAGACAAAATAGGTTCCATAAGAAGTTGTAGGCTTCATTTCGCAATAATGGCAAATGAGTATAATTCAATATATATTCATTACGGTGCATCCGATATTGCATATAGCTTCCTTTATAAGGGGCTTGTTGACCACTTAGATGGAATGGCCGATGATGAGGTATTCTATAGATCAAGTGACAGGGTAGCTCCCCATAATGCTTACACCAGCGCAGAAGGTATTAAAAAAGGAGTAGAAAGAAAGGAATTTGATACTCTTCTTTCTGATGATGCAGTATTCCCTTTGACCTTTAATGAAGATGACGAAAAAGAAATAGATTTGGAAAGCGGAGAAGAAGCTTTAAATGTAGTGACTAATTTCCCCCACAACAAACCATATTTTGAGTATAATGCCGAGACAAAAACATATGACAGGTTCCAATTCGGAGAGGCACATATCGATGTGGAAAACGGAGAACAGTTAACCTTTAAAAACTTGATAGTACAAGAATGCAGCTGGTATATGGCAGATTCTAAGCATAAACATATAAACACCACAGGAGAAGGCACCGGAAGGTATTATACAAACGGTAAAATGGTAAACATAACATGGTCAAAGGACAGTGATATGGGCACCACTAAATACTACTATGAAGACGGAAGCGAGTTAGTATTAAACCAGGGAAAAACATTTATTAGTATAGAAATACAAAATTGGTAAAACCATGCGGCATCATCTAAGGTGATGCCGTTTTTTTAAGGAGAAATCGTGAAATATGACAATATAGTCACAGGGATATTTTTAAGCAGAGAAAACCGGTTTTTGGCAATGGCACTTATTGATAACATAACAGTTGCTGTTCATGTTAAAAATACCGGCAGGTTAAAGGAGCTTCTGATACCCGGTGCTAAAATTTTTATGGAAGACCACGGCAAAAACAGAAATGGAAGAAAAACCAGATATTCTTTAATAGCTGTTGAAAAGGATAACAGAATTATTAATATAGATTCCCTTGCACCAAATAAGGTGGTTGAGGATGCTATTATTAATAACAGTTTGATAAACGATCTTAAACTGTATAAAAAAGAATATAAATATAAGAATTCACGATTTGACTTTTATTATGAAACAAACATGGGAAAACCGGGATTCATAGAGGTAAAAGGTGCTACTTTGGAGAAAGATAAATATATATCTTTCCCTGATGCAAAGACAACAAGAGGCCTTAAGCATATAAACGAACTAATTGATGCTAAGAAAAACGGCTTTGAAGCTATGGTTATTTTTGTCATTCAAATGTCTTCAAAAAAGCCTTTTACACCGAACATAGCTGCAGATAAAGATTTTACCGAGGCTTTGCTTTCTTCAAATAAAAAAGGAGTAATCATCAAGGCTTATTGCTGTGATGTTACTCCTAATTCGATAGTTTTAGCTTCCGAAACTCCTGTCCTACTTGATATATACTAATACGGTAGAAAACAAATCATCATAATTTACAGGTTTGGATAAATGGGCATTCATTCCCGCCTTAACGCTCTTTTCCACATCATTTGAATATGCGTTGGCACTTAGGGCAATAATCGGTATATTCTCATCCTTTTCCCTGATTTTTATAGCAGCTTCAATTCCATCCATTATCGGCATCCTAATATCCATAAGTATAATATCATACTTGGCTTTAAATGCTTTGTCCACACCCTCTCTGCCATTCTTGGCCCAATCAACCAGCATGCCTTTATTAATCAGCACCTTTGTTAGTATCCTAGCATTAATTTCATTGTCTTCACATAGCAATACCTTCTTGTTTTTTAATTTATCCAAGTCATCAAGCAATTCCTGTTTTGTTTCACTTTTTCTTTCGGAATAACCGCTTTTAATAGGTATTTTAAACTCAAACTCCGAGCCCTTGTTAAGCTGTGACTTGCAACTAATTTCTCCTCCCATTAATTCCACAAGATTTTTACATATGGCAAGCCCTAGTCCGCTTCCGCCTTCAGTGTAGGTAAGCTCATTTTTTTCCTGAGAAAATGGTTCAAATATTTTATCCAAAAATTCTTTACTTATCCCCACACCAGTGTCCTTGATAATATTATGCAGGAAGATTTCTCCATTATTTTTCTTCACAAGCTTTATGGTCCAGTCAACTCGTCCGCCTGAATTGGTATATTTAATGGCATTGCTTAATATATTATTTATAACCTGACTGACTCTAAGCTTATCAATGTTTATTATTTGGCCATCATCTATGTTAATCTTCTTACAATTAACTTTTATGTCCTTATTTTTTGCCAATGGTATTATCATATTCATTGAGTCGTTAATCAAATCCGAAATATATGTCTTCGATTCTGTGAGTTTTATACTTCCATATTCTAGACTTTGCATATCCAATATGTCATTAAGGAGCCCCAGCAAATACTCTGAGCTTTCTCTTATCTGTTTAAAATATCCTTTAAGATTTTCATCTTTACTTTCTTCTATTCCAAAATCACTCAGCCCGATTACCGTGCTCATAGGAGTTCTCATATCATGACTCATTCTCGATAAAAAGTCACTTTTAACCGCATTGGCTTCTTGCGCCTCTATCTTAGATACCACAGCTTCATTTAAAGCTTTTTCAGTAGCTTTATTGGCATTTTTAATCCTTCGATTATTGTCATAAAGATAAACAAGGATTGCAACTCCCACTATTATTATCAATAGCAATATCTGAAGAATGTTGTCTATTAACAAATCCACAAAACTATATTCGTAGCTGTTTTTTGCCAAATTATCATAGATTATGTAATCTATCTCACCATTATTTAGGTAATTTACAGCCTTATTTACTACGGAATAAAGTTCATAAGGTTCGCTGCTGGATATTATTAGGCCCTTTTCGTCATTTATGGTAAGATTCGGCATAATAGCAATGTCCTCATACTTTGGTATTTGCATATAATATTGCAATTCATACTTAGAAACAACCGCAGCATCAGCTTCCCCGGTTACCACATAATCCAGGCAGGTTTCAGTTTCCTCCTCTATTATCTCCCATTTAGGGTATTCCTTTTCTATATATTCCTTTGTTCTTTGTGCATTTTTTGGTATGGCTATTTTGGTAAAACTAATATCTCTGCTTAGTATTGCCCCTCTTTTAATTACAAACTGCCTTTGCTCCTCCATGTAAGGTACTATCCTTATGGTGTCATCCTTGTGCTGTGTGGCACCAATAACCAAATCCAAATCGTTTTCATCTAAAAACTCTTGGGATTTGGCACAGCTGTCAATTTGAACCAAGGTTACATTCATACCGCAATAGCTACCTATAGCTTCTGCAATATCTGCTTCGATTCCCCTTATGTTACCGTCACCATCAACATACCCAAGCAGCTTTCTTCCTGTCTTTATCCCTATTCTTAATTCCCCTTTTGATTTTATATAAGCATTTTCCGAAAGAGAAAACCCGATTCTGTTTTCCCCTGTAAGATATTTTTCTGTAAGATCTTTATCAAAACCAAAGTTAAATATTTTAATATCCGCAATAGCATCGGATATTTCTTCCATAAAATCGTTATCCCCGGATTTTCTTGTTATGAAATAGAAGGGCATTGTATCAAACTGAGCTATTATCTTGTATCCGGAAAAATTATACATGCTTACTTCTATAGCCGCATCCACTTCTCCTCTATCCAATAGCTCCAATACCTGTTTGTTGTCATCACAAATAACCGGCTCAACGGAAAACCCCTTCCTGTTCTGATAGTCCTTAAACATATCTATTCGATACTGGGAGTTTAGCACCGCTACTTTTTTACCGTTAAGGCCATCATAGTCGTTATATCCAATGGGGCTTATTTTTTTAGCTATAATCATTATTGAAGATGTACCGTTTGGCAAAGAACAATAATCATAATCCTTAAGGCCCTCTTCAGTTAAAGTAATCCCGCCGATTATGTCCACCTCATTATTTTCAAGCATTTTAAAAGCATCCTGCCAATCAACATCAACATATTGAAACTCAATGTCCGTTCTGCTCTCGATTGCTTTCAAATACTCGTAATTATATCCCGCCGGCTCCCCCTCTTCATCATAATATTGAAAACCCTGTCCTTCATACCAGGCAACCTTTACGATTTCTTTTTCTGCCGAATACGAAAAAACAGGTATAAAAACAATCCCTAAAACCGATATCAATATTAATCTTTTAACTTTTAATAAATATTTCATAATGACCCCTCAGTGGATATATAAGAAAATGCGCCTAAAAAGGCGCATTAATAATTAATCTTAGTATGTAGTCTCTAATACTCCATAATGATTATCTTTTCTTTTATAAACAACATTAACTGTTTCTGTGTCCATGTCCATGTATACGAAGAAATTATGCTGCAACATTTCCATTTGTAATATAGCCTCATCTACATTCATAGGGTTAAGCTGAAACTTCTTTCTCTTAACCACATTACCTTCAAACGGAGGATTTTCCTCATCCATTTCCGGTATGAATTCCAACTTTAATGCCTTGTTATCATTATATCTTTTCTGCAACTTGCCTTTGAATTTTGACATTTGATTTGAAAGCTTATCAACAATGATATCAACTGCTTCATATACGTTATCGGAAGTCTCTTCTGCTCTAAATATCGCTTTGTGACCATTGATTGTTGTCTCAACCTTTGTCATTCCTTTGAACTTGGAAATAACAACGTTTGCATTAATCTCGTCTGAAAAAAATTTCCCCAATTTTAACAACTTTTTTTCAATAGTCTCCTCTAATTGTCTGCTCGGATTGTAGCCTTTGCCTGTAATTATAACCTTCATAGTCAACCTCCTTTTGATATTGATTTCTCAACATCTTTTTAATATATGTTAATTATATCATACACATAGGATTATTTAAACAAATAAATATGACTAATTATATCAAGCTGTTAACCGCTTGGACAATTTCTTTGTATGTCATTCCGTATTTTTCTTTTAACTCTTGGGGTTTACCCGATTCCCCGTAGGTGTCCTTCTGACCGACAAATGCCATTTTTACCGGTGAGTTATTAACAACCACCTCAGAAACCGCACTGCCTAAACCGCCAATCACAGAATGCTCTTCCGCTGTCACTATCCCCTTGCATTCATTGGCAAGCTTGACAATTATTTCCTTATCCAAAGGCTTTATTGTATGCATGTCTATTATTCTGACATTAACACCCTGCTCTTTTAGTCTTTCCCAAGCAATCATAGCTTCATTTACCATTATACCTGTGGCTATTACAGCAATTTCTCCATCTTCCTTCAAGACATTGGCTTTACCCAGCTTAATTGTTGATTCCTCATCATATACATTAGGAACTTCTGACCTTCCAAGTCTCACATAAGCAGGTCCTTCGAAAGAAACAACCTCCTCCAAAAGCTTCTTGGTACTGATTCCATCCGATGGATTAACAACAACCATTCCCGGTATGGTCCTCATAAGAGCTATATCTTCAAAGGTTTGGTGACTTGCACCGTCCTCTCCTACGGTTATGCCGGCATGGGTCGCACATATTTTCACATTAGCTCCCGTATAACCTATTGAGTTTCTAATTATTTCAAAAGCTCTACCCGCCGCAAACATTGCAAAGGTGCTGGCGCAAACAACTTTTCCGGATAATGCCAAACCTGCAGCGACACCGAATAAATTTTGTTCTGCAATTCCCATATTTATGAACCTTTGGGGACATTCCTTTTTAAAGTCGGCGGTTTTAGTTGATTTTGATAAATCGGCATCAAGAACCACCAAATTTTCCATTTCATTTGCCTTTGATGCTAAAAATTCTCCATAGGCTTGTCTAGTGGCAATATTCTTTTTTTCAGTCATTATATCTCACCTCCAAGCTCTAATACGGCTTTATCACATTCTTCTTTATTCGGAGCTTTTCCGTGCCATCCGGCTTCGTCCGTCATAAATGAAACCCCTTCACCCTTATGGGTTTTAGCAATAATTGCTGTAGGTTTTCCTTTGAAGCTTCTTGCATCATCAAAGGCTTTAAATATTTCATTAAAATCATGCCCATCAATTTTTATTACATTCCAACCAAAGGATTTAAACTTTTCATCCACCGGCTTTACAGTCATTACATCATCATTGTTACCGTCGATTTGCAAACCATTCCAATCAACTATTACAACCATATTATCCAGCTTATAATGGGCAGCAGACATGGCAGCTTCCCATACAATACCCTCTTGGAGTTCTCCGTCTCCCAGCAGCGTATAAATTCTACCATCATTTTCATCAAGTTTATTAGCCAAGGCCATACCAACGGATGCAGAAAATCCTTGTCCTAGGGAGCCCGTAGACATTTCGATTCCGGGAACATAGTTCATATTAGGATGTCCTTGGAACTTACTGCCCAATTTCCTTAAACTCATTATTTCTTCCACGGGATAATAGCCCCTCTCACCCAATGCGGCATACTGTACAGGGCCCGCATGACCCTTTGACAATATAAACTTGTCTCTTCCCTGCATCTTAGGGTTCTTAGGATCAATTTTCATTTCATCAAAATAAAGTGCTGTAACTATATCAGCAGCACTCAAAGACCCTCCCGGGTGTCCCGAACCCGCATTGTAAACAGCCTTTATTACATCTATTCGTATTTTTTTGGCTATCTCTTTTAATTCATTATTATCTCTCAACTTCTCCTCCTTATATTAAATTCCTAAAAACAGTGAAGCCATTAGGAAATATGTACCTAAAGCAATCATATCTGTAATGGATGCTATCATAGGCCCCGCCATCAAAGCAGGGTCAATCCCCACCTTTTTGGCTATCATAGGAAGCATGCTACCGATTAGTTTTGCTATTATTACTATCAGCATCATTGCAGTACTCACTGTAAAGGCCACCATTATAGAGTTATTATCAATCCATATGATTCTACCGAAATTTATTGCGCTCACAACAATACCTATAACGAAGCTGACTCTAAATTCCTTCCAAAGCACCTTAAATGCATCCTTTATTTCAACTTCGCCGGTTGCCATACCACGAATTATCAAGGTTGATGATTGGGACCCGGAATTACCCCCGGTGCCCATAAGCATAGGCATGTACGAAACCAAACATATGACAGCGGAAAGTACATTTTCAAAGCTTGTTATGATAGTACCTGTAATTAAATATGAGCACATGAGCAATAACAGCCAAGGCAATCTGGCCTTTACATGCTGCCATACACTCATGTCTAGGTATTCTTTATCATCAATATCGATTACACCACCCATTCTTTCCATATCCTCGGTGGTTTCTTCTTCGATTACATCCAATATATCATCTACTGTTATTATACCCACTAACCTATGCTCCCTATCAACGACAGGAATAGCCAAAAATCCATATTTTCTAAACTCGTCAGAAACCTGCTCTTGGTCATCATTAACATTAACCCAAACATAATCTTCCTGCATTATTTCGGATATTTTTTTATCCTTATCCGTAACCACTAAGGTCCTTAAGGAAACTATACCTATTAGCTTTCTGCCCGAATCTTTTACATAACAAGTATATATGGTCTCAGAATCCATACCCACCTTTCTTATATAGGATAAAGCTTCCCTTACGGTCATCTCTTTTGATAGGCTAATGTAATCCGGCGTCATTAAGCTACCGGCACTGTCAGCCTTATAGTTCAAAAATGTGTTTATCAGTGACCTTTCATTTTTAGGCGTATTTTCCAGTATTTTATCCACAACATTTGCGGGCAATTCTTCCAAAACATCTATTTTGTCATCAAAGTCCATCTCGTCTAAAATGTATTCTATTTCCACATCTGTAATTACTTTAATTATTTCAATTTGATTATCTGAAGGAAGATAAGAAAAAACCTCCACCGAAATATCCTTCGGAAGCAGTCTAAACATAATCACAGCTTTCTTAATACCTATCTCCTCGATTATGTCTTCCAAAAATTCAGCTATATCAACCTCATGATACTTCAGAAGTTCGTCGCGACATTTAAAATACAGCTTTTGGTTGAGATATTCAAATATCTTTTCCCTGGATTCTTCTATTGCTATATCTCTTTTTATGTTTTCCATCGCATCACCTCCCAACACTCTATCATAGTATTTTATAACAAAGTAACATCACTTACAACATTTATTTAATCAAACTAAAGAACATTTCTTCATTTATAATGTTAACATTAAGCTCCTTTGCCTTCTTATTTTTACCTGAATTTGAATTGATGTCGTTGTTTATTAAATAGTCGGTTTTCCCCGTTACCGAATTCGTAACCTTACCCCCCAAAGATTCAATAAGCTCTTTAAGTTCATTTCTGTTATTAAATCTTTCAAGATTGCCTGTAATTACAAATACTTTGTCCAAAAGCTTGGTGCCGCCTTTTTCAAAAGTTTCATCAATATCCAGTATGGCTACCAACTCCTTATTGTCGTTATTGACAAAATAGTCAGTATAATCCTTGGCTATTACTTCCCCTATCCCTTCAATCTGAATTAATTCTTCATATTTTAAATTACTCATCTTATCCCAAGAATTTTGGCAGTATCTGGATATGAGCTTTGCATTTGCCACTCCAATTCCCGGAATGCCCAAGGCGTAAAGCAGCCTTTCCGGTGTAGTTTTTTTTGATTTCTCGATGGCATCCAATAATTTTTTTACGGACCTATCTCCAAAGCCCTCCATAACTGCAATATCCTCTTTATGATTTTCCAAATTGAATATGTCTTCTTTTGTTTTAATAAATCCTTTTCCCATGAGCTTTAGCAAGGTGTTTTCAGATAAGCCCTCAATATTCATGGCATCCCGGGATACAAACAATGTAAATCCTTTGGTCTGCTTGGCGGGACATAGAGGATTTGTACAAATAAGGGTTTTTGAAGTATTCTCATTTAATATCTTAGTATGCCCTTGGCAAACCGGACATTCCTTAGGTATGGTAAAGGATTTTGATCTGGTGATATTTTCACTTATTTGCGGAATAATCATGTTGGCTTTATAAACCTTAATCCTATCTCCGATACCCAGCTCCAGTTCTTCCATAACACTTAAATTATGTAATGTGGCTCTTTTTACAGTAGTCCCTTCCAATTCAACGGGTTCAAAGATTGCTATCGGATTTAATAATCCCGTTCTGGACGGACTCCATTCTATCTCAAGCAAAGTAGTCTCCGCAATCTGATCCTCCCATTTAAAAGCAATCGAATCCCTTGGGAATTTTGAAGTGCTCCCCAAACCCAATGAATACTCAATGTTATCATATGTGAGGACAAGACCGTCTGACGGAATATCAAAACCCCCTATTTTCTTTGAATATTCTTCAACTTCATGTATTAAACTGTCCTTATTCACTCTTTTATAGTAAACAACATTAAAGCCTAAAGACTCCAACCATTTTAAGGCATTTTCTCTGCTGTTATGGAAATCTTCGTCTGCGTCGCTTATTGAAAAGGCATAAAATCTCACATTACGTTTTGCCGTTATCCCACTGTTAAGCTGCCTGACGCTACCGCTGCATAAGTTCCTTGGATTCTTGTATTTGGAATCCATCTCGGGAATCTCCCTATTGATTTTCTCAAAATCATCATAGCCTATTACTGCTTCACCCCTAATTACTAGCTTTTTTTCATATGGTATGGTTAATGGTAAATTTATAAAGGTTCTGGCATTTGCAGTAACAACCTCCCCCACTTCTCCGTTACCCCTTGTAACCGCTTTTTGCAATTTGCCGTTATCATAGGTCAAAACAATTGTTAAGCCATCCAATTTCCATGAAAGAAGGCCTTCTTGATTGCCAAGCCATGAGACCAACTGGCCCTTGTCCTTTGTTTTATCCAAACTAAGCATTTTTTTACCATGCTTTTCCTTGGGCAAATTGGATGCCACTTCATAACCCACCTTTTGAGTAGGACTTTGAGACATTATAATTCCTGTCTTTTTTTCCAGCTCTATTAACTCATCATATAACTTGTCATATTCATAATTGCTTATTAATTCTTCCCCATCTACATAATAGGCTTTTGAGGCATCATTTAGCTTTGTAATCAATTCGATAATCCTTTTATTTGGCTCTGTCATATTATTCTCCTACTTTTTCCAGTTTAACAAACCCTTTACCAATCTTTTTTCTTCCGAATTTATCAAAAATAATTGTTATTGTCTTTGCATCTGTTTCGATGACCAGTCCTTCTCCAAACTTTTCATGCTTAACCCGATCTCCCATATTTATATCTTCATTATTAAACACTTTATTTTTAATGGTTGTTTTTGCGTATTTTAGAGCATCAAAAGGCTTTGCCGCCACCTCTCCACTGTATCCGTCTTGAAGCCGCCTATATTTATTATGCCCTTCCTTATCGATTCTATCACCGTCCATTAGATTCTTATCCATCTCTTCCAAGAACAGCGACTCCCTCATGTAGTCTCTTCTTCCGTAAAGCATTCTTTCGGCGGCACTTGTCAGATAAAGCTTTTTCTTTGCCCTAGTTATCCCAACATAGCATAGTCTTCTCTCTTCTTCGAGCTTATCATTATCAAAAGAATTATTACCGGGAAATACTCCATTTTCCATGCCCGGAATAAAAACAACCGGAAATTCCAAGCCCTTTGCACTATGCATTGTCATAAGCACCACTGCATTTTCTTTTTCGTCATGATTGTCTATTTCTGCGGTTAGTGTAATGTTTTCAAGAAAAAGTCCGAGCTCTGTTCTGTTTTTCCTCAAGTCTTCATCCGGATTAAATTCATCCATGCTACCCTTAAAATTCGCTATAACCGATTTAAACTCCATGATGTTTTCCATTCTTGTTTCTGCTTCAATGGTATTTTGATTTTCCAATGCACTAAGGTAACCCGTCCTTACCAGCAAATTATCATAGATATCTTCTAAAGTAATATTCTCCAACTGACAACTTATTTCATCTATCATTTCCGTAAATTCTATAGCTAAGCCCCTTGATTTAGAAGATAGACTATCTAAAACCTCTTGACTTTTCAAAGCATTTAAACAATTTGTACCATTAGCTTCTGCCCAATCCTTGATTTTTTCCAATGCCTTCTTGCCAATACCTCTTTTGGGCTCGTTTATTACTCTTTCAAAGGCAAAATCATCATCAGGATTTTCTATAAGCCTCATATAAGATAACATATCCTTTATTTCTTTTTTATCATAATATCTAGAGCCGGCCAAAACTCTGTAGGGAATATTATAGTGGGGAAAGCACTCTTCAAAACTTCTGGACAAAATATTCTTTCTGTAAAGAATTGCTATTTCCTTGTATTCGTAACCCCTTTCCTTGAGATTCAGTATTTCTGATGCGATATATCTGGCTTCTGCTTTTTCATCGTCTAGCCTTGCATAAGTAATTTTATCTCCTCTATCCTTCTGTGACCAAAGAACTTTCTTTTTTCTTCCAATATTATTCTTGATAACAGAATTTGCCAAATCCAGTATGTTATTATCTGATCTGTAATTTTCTTCCAGCTTTATCGTCAATGCATCGGGAAAATCCTTTTCAAAGTCCAAAATATTCCTTATGTCCGCACCTCTCCATTCATAGATACATTGATCATCATCTCCCACAACACATAAATTCCTGTACCCGTCTGCCAAATATTTTATCAACTTATACTGAAGATAGTTTGTGTCTTGATATTCATCAACCATGATATATCTAAATCTGTTTTGATAGTATTCCAAAACATCATCGTTTTCTTCCAAAAGTTTTACGCAATTTAATAACAAATCATCAAAGTCCATGGCATTGTTCTTTTTTAACAATTCCCGGTAAGCTTTGTATGCTATATATACCTTTTTACTTCTAATATCATAGTCTCCGTTTTCTTTTAAATAGTCGGCGGGAGACATTCCCTTTTCCTTGCAATCACTTATTACCTTGTTTAAATAAGCCACAGAATATATCTTATCATCCAATCCGTTATTTTTAATTACACTTCTTAAGGCAGTTTTCTTGTCATTTTCATCATAAACAACAAAGCCGGCCTTGTACCCTACTAATTCGCTGTGGTATCTAAGAATTCTAAGACACAATGCATGGAAAGTCATTATCCAAAGGCCTCTATTTTCTCCGGCCAAATCATAAACTCTGTTTTTCATTTCATTCGCTGCTTTATTTGTAAATGTTACGGCCAGTATATTATATGGGTTTATTCCCAACTCCAACATATATGCAATCCTATTTGTCATAGTGCTTGTCTTACCGCTACCTGCTCCGGCAAGAATTAGCAACGGACCTTCAATATGTTTAACTGCTTTCAATTGATTGTCATTTAGTAAATTGTAATTCATTATTCCTCCAAGTTATAGTGTTCTTTGATGCTACACTTTATTGTAACATATTAGTGTTTTAAATACACTCTTGCTTTTTATGTTTTTATCATCGCTAATAGGCAATAATCCCTGAAATTCAACAGTTAACAGCTATTATTGTACAGAAAAAAATACATTTGAATTTTGTATACAAACCTATTGACTACCATGTTTTTTAGTGTTATATTGTTAGCGGTATAACGCTTAATTAATAATAAAGGAGTAGGAAATGGCAAATTTAACTCAACAATACATTGATATTGCTAAAAAGAGAAATCCTGGCGAGCCTGAGTTCTTGCAGACCGTCGAAGAAGTATTGACCTCATTGGAACCTGTTTTGGAGGCTCATCCTGAATATGTTGAAGCCGGAATAATTGAGAGACTTATAGAACCTGAAAGAGGAATCACTTTCAGAGTACCTTGGGTAGATGATGAAGGAAAAACACAAGTGAATCGTGGTTTTAGATACCAATTCAACAGTGCATTAGGACCATATAAAGGCGGTTTAAGATTTGCACCTTCTGTTTATTCCGGAATAATCAAATTCTTGGGCTTTGAACAAATTTTTAAAAACAGTTTGACAGGCCTTCCTCTAGGCGGAGGTAAAGGCGGTTCCGACTTTGATCCTAACGGAAAATCCGACGGCGAAATAATGAGATTTTGTCAAGCATTTATGACTGAACTATACAGACATATAGGACCGGAAACAGATGTGCCTGCAGGCGATTTGGGAGTTGGTGCCAGAGAAATAGGATATATGTTCGGACAATATAAAAAGCTAACAAACAGATACGAAGGAGTAATCACCGGAAAGGGTCTTTGCTATGGCGGTCTTAAAGGCAGAGCAGAAGCAACAGGCTTTGGTATCGTATTCTTCTTAAGAGAAATGTTAAGAAGACATGGCGAAGATTTAAAGAATAAAACTGTAGTAGTATCAGGTTTTGGTAATGTAGCTTGGGGAACAGTTCTTAAGCTTAATGAATTCGGAGCAAAAGTCGTAACAATATCAGGACCGGATGGATATATTTATGACGAAAGAGGTATAACAACTAAGAAAGCATCTTGCATGCTTAAACTAAGAGCTTCAGGTAAAAATATATGTTCTCCTTTTGTTGAAGAATATCCTACAGCACAATTCGTGCCCGGAGAAAAACCATGGGGAGTTAAAGCAGATATTTATATTCCATGTGCTACTCAAAATGAAATATTAATGGAAGATGCAGAAAAAATGGTAGCTAACGGCTGCAAATACTTATGTGAAGGTTCAAACATGCCTACAACTAATGATGCATTAAGCTACCTTAAAAAGAACGGGGTTATTATTGGACCATCAAAAGCCGCAAACGCAGGCGGTGTTGCATGTTCTTGCATCGAAATGGGCCAAAACGCAGGTAAGACTGTATTTACTCCGGAGCAAGTATATTCTCAATTAGAACAGATAATGATTAATATACATAACAGCTCCGCAGAAGCCTCAGCAAAATACGGCTTTGGCTACGACCTAGTTGCCGGAGCAAATATCGCGGGCTTTGAAAGAGTCGCAGAAGCTATGATAGCCCAAGGCATATTATAAACTAGAAATTGATTTAAAAACCGACATATTAAAATGTCGGTTTTTTTAATCCATATCTATAAACCTTCCGGCTGTGAATAAATATAAATATGAGCCCTTTACTTTTTTATTTAAACCCTTTTCCAAGGCTTCTTTGTATATTTTTATTTGCTTAAGATATAGGGCTTTAATTCTATTTATCTCCTCATCAATATGATCCCCATTAATTCTATTTGACTTATAGTCTATTAAAACTATGTCTTCTCCTTCAGTAAAATAACAGTCAATTATTCCCTGCACCAATACGTCCTCGCCTTTGTGATTCATGGATAATGTAAATGGTTTTTCTCTATATAGCCTTCCTGCTTTAAAAGCATCTATACATTTTATGCCTATTTCGCTATTAAAAAAGTCATTAATGCTATTATAGTTAACCTTTTCAAGGGCTTCCTGTTGTGCCAAATTTTTCTGTATTATTTCATTACCCACCTGCATTAAATACTCTGTGCCGGAAATGCCTACTTTTTCAAAGTCTGCCATTTCCATGATTTTATGATAGACATTACCCACATCAGCGCCATTTACATTCTTGCTTTGATTTATAAAATCAGGACTTTTTATCTGAAAATTATTATATTCCTCCAACAGTTTGTCTTCTTCATCCTTATTTAGCTCACTTACGCTATATTTTGATTTTATGTAATTTGCTTCTCTATGGGGATAAGTATATTCAAGTCTTGACGCTATTTCCCCCTTATATTCAGACGCCCGGGTATTATTAATGTCATCCAGCAATTCTTTTATCTTATCCTTCTTTGATTCATTGATATCATTCCCCAAATAGCAGCTGTTTTCATAAACGATTTTGATTTTGTCAGTGAAAATAAGCTCGCCCAATATTTTCATATAGGTACTTCTTCCGGTATCAACCTCGTTTTCTTTAGTCATATCCGTGCTCAATGCCATTATCAAAAGCTGTTCCCTTGCCCTTGTCATGGCAACATATAAAACTCTCAGCTCCTCCTCATATTCCTCCTTTTTTATCTGACCGGATATTAATCTTTGCAGTAGGGTTTTCCTTTTATATGCCCTTTCCTTATCAATATAAGGAAGGCCTATTCCAATCTTACTGTTTATTGTGGCCACCGATTTAAGGCTACTGTAATTGAGTTTTTTACCAAGCCCCGCCAAAATAACACAAGGAAACTCCAACCCTTTGCTTTTATGCACAGTCATTATTCTTACTAAATTATCTTCTTCTCCGAATATTTTTGCCTGCCCGGTTCTTACTTTCTTAGTTTTCAGCACATTTAAATAATTTACGAAATCATGTATTGTACCAAAGTAACTATTTTGATAATCTATAGCTTTGTCTATAAGTGCCCTAAGATTAGCTTGCCTTTGTTTGCCCCTAGGCATAGTTCCCACATAAAGATAATAATTGCTATCTATTAAAATTTTCCACAGCATTTTATCAATACTCATTAGATTAGCCATGGCTCTCCATTCCAAAAGTTTTTCTTTGGTTTTCTTGCACTTATTTCTAAGAGCTAAGTCCATTCCAATATCTATGTAACTATCAAATGCTTCCCAATAAGGACCCTTGTAATGCTCTGCCCTAATAATACCTAGCTCCTCTGTTGTATAATCAAACATTTTAGAGTGCAGTACCGAAATAAGGGGGATATCCTTTTTCATATTATCTAAAACACATAAGAGTTCGAAAACCGCATTAACCTCTATAGTATTAAAATATCCGTCATCGTCACTTACAAAGGCATTTACTCCGACTCTAATTAATTCTTTGTAATATTTTTCCGCTTGATTTTTTGTACTTCTTAGCAATATAACAATGTCTCTAGGTTCCATTGGTCTAATTACATCTTTAACCGAATCGTGAAAATCTTTACCTATTTTTTCCTTGATTACATTGGCGGTTGCCATGGCCTCTAGCTCAATCTTGCCTAAATATTTAAGATATTCATCCTGCTTAGCATCTTCTGCATCAATTATATGTAATTCCGGATATGCGTCATAGTCACCGAAATATGGCACCCCTTTATAAAGCTTGGCGTTGCTGTCATAATTATCCATGAGTTCTTCAAAGACATGATTAATAAAGTCTATAATCTTACCCTTGCTTCTGAAGTTCTTGTTCAAATCAATTACTGTGGAAAGCTTTTTATCATCCTTCTCATACTCATCTCTTGTGGCTATAAAAATCCCCGGTTCAGCCTGCCGGAATCCATATATGCTTTGTTTGACATCCCCAACTTTAAATAGGTTGTTTTCTTTTGAAATTTTACCTATTAAGCTTTCCTGAATGTAGTTTGTGTCCTGATACTCATCAATGAATATAAACTCTAGTCTATCTCTAATTATATCTGAGATTTCATCATTTGCTAATATTTTAAGGGCTTTATGCTCTATATCACTAAAATCCATAAGGCCTTGATTTCGCTTCTTTTCTTCAAAACGTCTCTCAAACTCTTTTAAAATTTCAATATAGTAAGCGGTATATTTTTTGCACTTTGCCAGTTCCCTAAACTGCTCTTCTATGGTTTCGTAGAAGTATTCTTTTTTTATTCTGTTAACTATACTTTTGAATTCATCCCGATAAGCAATTACCTCATCCTTTATTTCTTCCCATAGTACTTTCTCTTCTTTTTTAACATTAATTCTTCCAAAGCTTATACTTCCTATGGCCTTATAAAATCCATTATCAAAGTCACTCTCCATTGTTTCATAAAGCACCTTTAAAATACCAGCATCGGAAACCAGCAATGCCCTTATGCTTTCCAAAGCCTCGACACCCTTTACCTCCAATGCTTTATTTAACATAATTTGAGCATCCTTTAGCATGCCCGAGACTTCTGCCTTTAACTGTGCCTTTAATAATTCACTGCCGTTCAAATCATCCATTAGTCTCAGCTTATTCTCTGCCCAATTAAAATAGTCGGGAATGCTTCTTAAGGCGTTGTAGTTTTCCAAAAGTTCCTTCATAAGTAACTCTTCATTACGATCACTTGAATATATGGTTAGAAATTCAATAAAAGAACCTCCCGGTATCAAATCATCCCGGTCAAAGGCTTCTTCAAAAATTTCATTTATTATTTCATTCTCCATTATAGAACCCTGGGCTTCATCGCAAACCGTAAAATCAGGTTCAATATTTATTGTATAGAAGAATTCCTTGATTATTTTAATGGCAAAGCTGTGAAAAGTAGATATATTGGCATTATACATATTATCCAACTGACGACCCAAGGTTTCCTTCTTTTTTTTATCGGCGGTAATCTCTTTTTTTATCGCCTTCACTATTTTAGCCCTGATTTCCGCTGCTGCAGCATTTGTAAAAGTAACAATCAGCATGTTATCAATATCAGCTTTTCCGTCTAAAATTATTCTGATAATTCTTTCCACCAAAACTGCCGTTTTGCCGGAACCCGCCGCTGCCGACACCAATATATTTTTATCGGTTATTTCTATTGCACTTTGCTGTTCTTTTGTGAATTCCATACCCACCTCCAAATACGTTTTTATCTTAACACTATGGGGTATATAAAGTCAATGAATTGGGGTTTTTCAAAAAAACATAAAATATCTTTATATTTGTTTAAATTGTATTATTAATTTGATATAATGCTTTTGGGATTGTTAAATATTTATCTACAAAATGGAGGTATGTTATGGGAAGAGATGTAAAGCCAACTATGTTAATGATTCTGGACGGTTATGGTGCCAGGGAAGAGCTACAAGGTAATGCAATTAAAGCTGCAAACACACCAAACCTAGACAGGATATTTTCAAGTTATCCATACACAGAATTAAACGCTTCAGGTATGGCAGTGGGGCTACCTGAAGGTCAAATGGGAAACTCGGAAGTGGGCCATCTAAACATAGGGGCGGGAGATATAATCTATCAAGAGTTAACTAATATTACAAGGAATATAAAGAATGGGGATTTCTACCACAATGAAGCTTTAAAGGATGCAATGAAAAACGCTAAAACCGCTGGTCATGCCCTTCATATTATGGGCTTGCTTTCCGATGGAGGTGTGCACAGTCATATAGATCATCTTAAAGCCTTAATAAGCTATGCAAAAAAGTCCAATGTTACCAAGGTATATATCCACTGTTTCTTGGATGGCAGAGATGTTCCTCCAAAGAGTGCTTTAATATATATTAAGAAATTAGAACGTTATATGAATGGTTTAAACCTGGGACAAATCGGTGTAATCACCGGTAGATTCTACGCCATGGACAGGGACAAAAGGTGGGAGCGTCTGGAAAAAGCTTATGATGCTTTGACTCTTTGTGAAGGTGTACAGGCAGGTACTCCAAGACAAGCCATTGAAATGGCATATGATCGCGGTGAAACTGACGAGTTTATAAGCCCTACCATTCTTAGCAAAAGAGGTATAGAGGATGGAGATTCAGTAATCTTCTATAATTTCAGACCTGATAGAGCAAGGGAAATAACAAGGGCATTTGTGGACCCCGAATTCAACGGTTTCAAGAGAAAAAAGGAATTAAAAGACTTGGTTTATGTTTGCATGACCCAATATGATCCTACCATACCAAATGTATTGGTGGCATTTCCTCCTAAGAAAATAAAGGTTACATTGGGTGGAACTATTGCAGAAAAAGGGTTAAGACAACTGAGAATTGCCGAAACCGAAAAATATGCCCATGTGACCTTCTTCTTTAACGGAGGAATAGAAACCCCATATGAAAATGAGGATCGCATATTAATTCCTTCTCCGAAGGTGCCAACTTACGATATGCAGCCCGAAATGAGCGCTTATGAAGTTACGGAAAGAGTAATTTCGGAAATAGAGAAGGAAAAATATGACCTAATAATCCTAAATTATGCAAACGCTGATATGGTTGGGCACACCGGTAATTTTGAGGCTACTGTCAAAGCCATTGAGACCCTAGACAAATTGGTTCCGGAAGTAGTGGAGGCTATTTTAAAGCATGATGGTCAACTATTAATCACAGCTGATCACGGAAATGCGGATATTATGCTTGATAAAAACGATGCCATAGTAACATCCCATTCCTTGTCAAAGGTTCCTTTATGCCATGTAAGCTCAAATCCAAGGGAATTGGAAGACGGCGGTAAACTTTCGGACATCGCACCTACACTGCTAACTCTAATGGGTTTGGAAGTCCCATCATATGAAATGAAGGGCAAAGTATTGGTAAAAGAGGCTTAGTTATGAAGAATGGTAAAACGCAAATTTATACAGGTAACGGTAAAGGTAAAACCACTGCTGCCATAGGCTTGAGTATAAGGGCTGCGGGCAGAGGGTTTAAGGTATATTTTGCCCAGTTTATTAAGGATATGGAATATGGAGAGATTTCCATATTAAATGATATATGGAACATTGATGTAAAGCTATATGGGACCGGTGATGGGTGCCTGATATCAAGACCTTTAGAAGAAAAGGACAAAATGATTGCAAGAAAGGCTTTGGCAGAAGTAAAAAGCATAATGCTTAGCGATAATTATGATATTATTGTTTGCGATGAGCTAAATGTAACCATGGCCCTTGGTATTTTAAAAGAAGAAGAGATTATAGACTTTATGAAAAATAAGCCTGATAATGTGGAATTAATATTAACCGGCAGAGGCGCAACAGATAAGCAAATTGAATTAGCAGATTTGGTCACGGAAATGAAAGAAATAAAACACTACTATACCGATTCAAATGTCAAAGCAAGAGATGGAATAGAAAGATGAGGAAACCTAAAGGGTTTCCCTTTTTTTAATAAAAAAATCAATTGCCTTTAAATATCCTTCTAAGCCTTTGCCCGAAATGGTTTTTTCTGCAACCATGGAAACATAAGAGATGCTTCGAAAGCTTTCCCTATTTTCGATTTCGCTTATATGCACCTCCACAGTGGGTATTTTAACAGCCTTTAAAGCATCTAAAATGGCTATACTTGTATGGGTATAGGCTGCCGGATTTATTATTATGCCATCATAGTCGCCTTCTAAAGCCTCTTGAATTTTATCCACTAAAACACCTTCATGATTTGATTGAAATACATCAACCAATACATTTTTTTCCAAGGCATATTGTTCTATCATAAAAACCAAATCACCATATGTTTTTCCTCCATATATTTCCGGTTCTCTGACTCCCAGCATGTTTAAATTGGGTCCGTTTAATACTAGTATTTTCATAAAGTGCTCCTCATGTTATTATAGTATTTATCTATTTCTGTTTTTACCTTAATTGAAAAATCCTTTAGCTCTTTATAGTAATTACCTTCAAAAGCCCTATTGTTTTCAATCATTATGTCCGCCAAGGCTTCATATATACTGCTTCTCTCGTTAAATATTTCCAAAACACCTTTTTTCTTGGTAAGGGGTCTTCCTTTTTTAGATAATATACTAAGATCTCTTTTTAAATATATGCATATACCATTTTGCCTTATTAAGTCCCTGTTTTTTTCAGACAGTACTATTCCTCCACCGGTTGCAATAATTACCCCCGAAAGCTTAGATACCTCTTCCAAAACCTCAGTTTCCTTTTTTCTGAAATAGCTTTCCCCCATATCACTGGTTTCAAAGATATTTTCAATGCTTCGACCCACTCTTTCAACTATCAATTTATCTGTATCATAATAAGGAACTTGATACAGTCTGCTAAGGCCCTTTGCCACTGTGGTTTTGCCAGCCCCGGGCATACCGATTAAAACGATGTTCTGTTTTTTCTTAAGCAATTTAACGGCAATTCTGTCAATTTCAACCTGCTTATCTTCTATAGCTCCCCACTCTTTTGCAGAATAAATCGCTTGAGCCACAAGCATTACCATACCGGAAATTGTTTTAATCCCACCTTTTTCCGCATCTAAAATTAACTTGGTTTTATTCGGGTTATATATCACATCGATTACAGTATTAAGATTTTTAAAATCTTTTAATCCATAGGGCGAATCATCAAGGGGCGATTTATAGTTGTCCGGATACATTCCCACAGGTGTTGTGTTAATAATTGTATTCGCATCCAAATATCTATTCAAATTATTATAGTTATTCTCGCCCTCTCTAGAGATTATTGTATAGTCCTTTATTCCCTTCATCCTTAAAGCAGCGGCCACGGCACCGGAGGCTCCACCACTTCCAAGTATAATAACTCTCCCCGGGTTTTCGACCTTTTCAATTAAATGTAATACCCCATTGACATCCGTGTTGTGACCTACCAAATCATTATCCTTATAGTAAAGGGTGTTTACCGCATTTGACTCTTTAGCTTCCTTAGTTACCACATCACAGTACTTCATAACTTCTTTTTTATAGGGAATGGTTACATTGAAACCTTGGTATTTAGACCTGTCCTTTAATAGCTCCTTAAGCTCCATGCTATTTTGCACCTCTATCAGATCATAATCATAATTACCCAGGCTTCCGTGTATTTCCTTAGAGAAACTATGCCCCAAGGATTTTCCTATCAAACCATACCTATCAGCCATTATATCAGCTCCATATAACTACCCAGATACCTCACCTCTTCACTTAGATCATCCAATTCGCTTATAAGCGTATTAAAGGATTCCGAATAAACAGAGCCGTCCACATCAAAATAAAACATGTACTCAAAATCCCTGTCCTTAATAGGTCTGCTTTCTAGTTTTATTAGATTTATTCCTAAAACAAAGAATCTTGATAATACTTTGTATAATGCACCGGGTTTATTTGGTATAACCATCATTAAACTGGTTTTATCCGCTCCGGGATAAATCTCCAAATCTTTAGAAATACAAATGAATTTTGTGTAATTATTTTCACTGTTCTGCACAGAAGAAGCCAGAATATCAAGTTCATATAACTCGGCGCAGGTATATGAAGAGAGGGCCGCCAAATCATTCCTTTCGGATTCCCTAACCATTTTAGCTGCAACAGCTGTATTTTCGCAAATAGTTATTTTTATATTCTTGAATTTTTTCATATATTCGGAACATTGTAAGAATGCTTGCTCATGGGAAACAATTTCTTTTATGTCTTCTAACTTTGTGCCTTCCTTGACCAAAAGATTATGGTCTATTTTTATTCTTGCACATCTAACAATATGAAAATTGTATTTCATCATTAAATCATATATCTTATTCACCGATCCTGCTGTACTGTTTTCCAAAGGTAAAACCCCATACTTACATAAGCCATTTTCGATTGCGGCAAATACACCCTCAAAGCTCTTCATGTAAAGTATGCAGGGAACATCAAAAAATTTATCACTGGCCATCTGTGCATAAGCACCTTCTATTCCTTGACAAGCAATGGTTTCATTTTTGGGAAACTCGTTTACCGTATTCTCCAAGGCAGTTTTAAATGATTCGTAAACCAGGCTCTGCTTCTTTGTCTGTTTATGCTGATGCTCTTTGCTCATATCAAATAAAAGGGAATATAGAATCCTGGTATAGGCTTCCATTTCAGGTTCAGCTTTTTTTGACAACTCCATCAGCTTTTCTCTTTCCCTTGTCCTATCCAAAATAGGTAAATTATTTTCCCTTTTGCTTTCAGCTATTTTTTCGGAAACCTTCATTCTTTTTGCCAAAAGATCCACAATGCTATCATCAATTTCATCTATTTCTAATCTTAAATCGTCTAATTTATTAACCATAATTTCTCCTATTCACATATCATATCATATATTATGAATGCCGCTACCGCCTCCACTACAGGCACCGCCCTAGGTACTATACAAGGGTCATGTCTGCCCTTTATACTAATATCTACGCATTCTTTAGTTTCAATGTTTACACTCTGTTGAAGCCTGCTTATTGACGGCGTTGGCTTAAACGCCACCCTAAAGACTATAGGCATTCCCGAAGATATGCCTCCCAGAATTCCGCCATGATTATTAGTTTTGGTTTTGATCTCTCCGTCTTCTAATATGAAAGCATCATTATTTATAGAACCTCTGTAGGTACTGCCCTTAAATCCGCTACCAAATTCAAGACCCTTTACAGCGGGGATTCCGAATATCCCTTGTGCTATTCTTCCTTCGATGCCTCCGAACAAAGCATCCCCTATTCCCTTCGGCATCCCTTCTATCTCACACTTTACTATTCCGCCTACGGAATCGCCTTCTTCTCTGGCTTTCCTTATTTCATCAAACATAGCATCTCCGGATACTCCTGCAATTTCATCGATACTTGCTGTCACATTAATCCCAAGCTTTCTTAATTGTTGCAAAGCTATTCCTCCGGCTATGCACATGGGGGCTGTCATCCTTCCGGAGAACTGTCCTCCTCCCGTACTGTCTGAATTTCCTCCGAATTTCATATATGCAGCATAGTCGCTGTGACCCGGTCTTGGTATGTTTTTTAAAGCTTTATAATCACTTTTTATAACATTTGTATTTTTTATGACAGCGCATACGGGAGCGCCACATGTCTTCCCATCAATCAATCCGGATAAGAAAATCACCTCATCCGCTTCCTTTCTTTTAGTGGAAAACTCGTCCCTACCGGGAGCTCTGCGTTTCATAAATTCTCTTAATTCATCTTGATCTATGTGTAGACCGGGAGCCAGTCCGTTTATTACTACTCCAATGTAATCCGAATGGGATTGTCCAAATAATGACATTTTTATTTTATTACCTAAGCTATTAGACATACTAATCCTCCATATAATCTACGCTACTATTTAAAGCTCTCGCTACATCATAAAAATCAGGGTAAGACTTTTCGACCGCTTCACTTCTTTTTATCTTAATATTTCCTTTGCAAGCCATGGAAGCTACGGATAACATCATTGCCATTCTATGATCATTAAAGGAGTCTAAAGGATCAGCATTACCCTTTAATAAACCATTTTTGCCTTTGATTATAAGTTCATCTTTATCGCTTATGGATACTTCTGCTCCTAAAGAATTTAATACTTTACAGGTTGCTGATAATCTGTCGCTTTCTTTAAGTCTTAACCTACCCGCATTATATATCCTGGTGTTTCCTTTGGCAACTGTAGCCATCAAAGATACTATAGGCACCAAATCAGGTATATCGGCGGCATCAACTTCTACTCCCCAAAGTTCATTGCCCCTAACAAAAATGCCCTCTTCTTTAATATCAACTTCAGCACCCATATTCCTTAATATATTTAAAATCTCTTTGTCACCCTGCAAGGAATTAAGATTTAATCCCCTTACCGTTAATCCATTTTTAGATAATGCACCTGCACATAACCAAAAAGCTCCGTTGGACCAATCCCCTTCAACTGTCAAATCCTTTAACAAATATTTCTGGTTACCCTTCACATAAAAATCATTTACCACTATACCGCTTTGCCTCAATACATCCAAGGTCATTTCTATATATGATACTGACTCCTGTTTTCCCGTTATATTTATTGTGCTATCTCCTTCTAATAGAGGTAGGGCAAATAACAATCCGGAAATGTATTGGGAAGAGATATCTCCTCTAATATCAAAGCTTCCGCTATTAAGCTTTCCTGTTACCTTAATATTACCCTCTTCCGATATCCTAACCTTCATGCCATGCTTAGCTAATACCTCAGCCAAATCATTTATTGGCCTTTTACCTAATCTTCCCTCGGTTACAAATGTTCCTTCCCTTCCCAAGGCTCCGACTAAAGGCAATAAAAATCTCAAAGTAGATCCGCTTTCACCACAATAATATTTTTCTTCACCCGACAAAATCGACCTTACGCATTTTTCAGTGGCTTCAATATCTTTAGATCCATATACAAAAGGTATTTCTTTACCGCTTAATGCGGCTGCTATAATTTTCCTGTGGGCCACTGATTTTGAAGGTATAATATCCACAGAACCGGATATTTTTTTTAAATCCACAATAACATTCATTCTTGCACCTATTCGAGTCCCATCTTCAAATATTCTTCAGCTTCTGAAATTCCGGTTCTCACTATCCTTGTATCTCCAATTCCAAAAGGTATTATCAAATTAATCCTGTCGCCAAATCTCTTCTTATCGATTCTCATGATCGATATTAAATCTTTCTCTTTCAAATCAACAGCTATATCAAATCCATATTTTATCAACAAATCAGATATTTCCTCATATTCTACCTGACTTAGATAACCCTTTTTCATGGATGCCCTGGCAATTATATTGATACCCATTGCCACTGCTTCCCCATGGGAATAGCTGTATTCACTTGCTATCTCTATTGCGTGGCCAAAGGTATGTCCAAGATTTAAAAGCATCCTATTACCTTTATCGAATTCGTCTTCCTCTACTAATTTTGCTTTAATCTCCACAGAACTCTTAATTATATCCCCCATGTCCGAATTATCAATATCTTTTAACGAATTAAACAGATGGGGAGACCCGATTATTCCATACTTTATTATTTCTGCAAAGCCATCCCTTCTTATGTTACCGGGGAGAGTTTGAAAAAAGCTTGGGTCAATTAATACCTTTTGGGGTTGATAAAATGCTCCCGCAAGATTCTTTCCCGCCTTTAGGTTTATTGCTGTTTTTCCTCCTACGGAAGAGTCTACTGCTGCCAATACCGTAGTTGGGATTTGAATATACTTTATACCTCTTAAATATGTGGCTGCTATAAATCCCGTTAAATCCCCTACAACTCCGCCGCCTAATGCTATTAGGCTATCACTTCTTGTAAATTTATTTTCTGCGAGGTGTTCCAAAAGCCTTAAGTATGTATCCCCGCTTTTTGACTCTTCTCCCGGCTTAATAACATATATGCTAAGTTTTTCTCCTAGTGCTTCCTTGAGATTTATCAAGTCTTTATTATATATTTTATTAATATTCTCATCGGTAATCAAACAAATTCTATTTAAGTCTTCTATTAACTCTTCAAATTCCAACAGTCTATCAAAAATGCCTTCTTCAATTAATATATCATATTTGCTTGAGCATTTTACTCTAATTATCTGCATTTTCCATCTACCTTTTCTTTTATTCTTCTTCCTTCGGCCAAAAGCTCCCTGATATTTTCCTCATCTTTGGCTTCCAACGCTTTCTTATACAAAAGCAGCTCAGAAATAAACCCATCAAGTTCATTGATCAGAAAATCCCTATTATTAATAAAAAGCTCTGACCACATTTCTTCATTTAGATATGCAACTCTTGTTAAATCATTGTAGCTTCCCGCAGAAAACCCTTTATGTTTTTCTGCAGTATCACTTTTTACAAAAGCATTTGAAACAAGATGGGCCATCTGAGATGTATATGCAATCATTTCATCATGGTGTTCTGCTGTAGTTATTGTAATTTTGCTGAATCCCACGGGTATCAATAATTTTTTTACATAATCCAAAAAGAATAAATCATTGTAATCCTTTGGTACCAATACCATCGGAGCTCCGCTAAACAAAGAATCTCTGCTGTATTTGAAGCCTGATAACTGTTTACCCGCCATGGGATGACCGCCGACAAATTTAAATTTCTTTTCGTCAGCTATTCTAAACGCTTCTTTGCAAATACTCCTTTTGATACCACAGGTATCAATCACCACAGTTTTTTCATTTATAAGGTGTCCCTTTTTATTTAAAAATTCTATGGTTGCCTTAGGGTATATGGCAATTATTATTAAATCACAGTTTCCTATGTTATCGTCGTTTAATTCAGAGTCTATGGCTTCTGACATAATGGCAAAGTTTAAAACCGACTTATCCAAATCATATCCCAGAACCTTAAAATTACTATTCTTTTTATATGCCTTTGCAATGGATCCGCCTATTAACCCCAAGCCTATTATTCCGACTTTCATGATATTGCTTCCTTTACCCTTCTAATCTTTTTCATCAACTGATCGAAGTCTTCCGGCTTCAACGATTGTGGGCCATCGGACAATGCCTTTTCCGGATTATTATGAACCTCTATCATCAATCCGTCAGCACCGGCTGCAACCCCTGCTAATGACATGGGTTCCACTAAAGCCCTTATACCGGTTGCGTGACTTGGGTCAACAACTACCGGTAGATGTGTAAGCTCCTTTAATACGGGAACTGCCGATAAATCCAAAGTATTTCTTGTGGCGGTTTCATAGGTTCTTATTCCCCTTTCACAAAGGATTACTTTTTCATTACCTCCGGCCATTACATATTCGGCACTCATTAATAGTTCATTTATAGTAGAAGACATTCCCCTTTTTATTAATATGGGTTTATCTATTCTTCCCAATGCCTTAAGGAGTTCAAAATTCTGCATATTTCTGGCCCCTACCTGAATTATATCCACATCTTCAAAATATTCAAGATGTTCGGCGTTCATAATCTCGGTTATTATAGGTAAGCCCGTTAATTCCCTTGCCTTTTTCAGAAGCTCTATGCCCTCTTGTTTCATTCCCTGAAAGGCATATGGAGATGTTCTTGGCTTAAAGGTACCACCCCTTAAGATATCCGCTCCTGATTTTTTCACTGCTCTTGCTATTTCTAATATCTGCTCCTCAGATTCCACTGAGCAAGGGCCTGCTATTGTCACAAGTCCTCCATCCCCTATTTTAACATCCCCTATGGTTATCACCGTATCATCGGGATGAAATTTTCTGTTTGCGCTTTTATATGGCTCGGTAACTCTTTTAACCGATTCAACAATATCCAAAAGTTCTATCATTTCCATGTCCAGGGGAGTCGTATCTCCTATTATTCCAAGAACTGTTCTAAATTCTCCATCGGAAACATGCACCTTTAAACCTTGCATTTCAAACCACTCTATCAGGTGTTTTTTTTGAGGCTCCGTGGCATTTTGCTTTAATATAGCTATCATATTAGCTCCTTTCTAATAAAAAAACTCACAGCGACTTTTACTGTGAGTTTGAATTTATAATTATTAGGCAAAACCTATTATTCATTCGTTACAGCAAAAATCACTCTTACCTGTTGCTAAAGTAAAAGTAATAGTAGTATTCTGCTGCAAAAAATAAATTATTCATACCTAACTCCTTCATTTTTGTTTATATTATCATAATTCATAAATAATTACAAGTATTATTTTAATTATTTGTAAAATTTCACATTTTTCTAGTCTTTTATTAGTTTTCTATAGGTTATTAAACCCTCTGAAATCTCATTTGCCGCCAAACTAACAGGTCTTTCTGCCTTCACCTTGGTTATAACCGGTTTGCCTTCAATGATATCCCTTGCCCTCTTTGCAGTTAGCATAACCAATGTATATCTGCTGTCGGCTTTATCTTTTAAATCTTCATTTATTGATGGATATAACATCATGTTATTGTTCCTCCTTGAATTTCTTAATTATTCTTTCTTTGTTATTGTTAATTTTAAAATGCTCTGCTTGAATTATACTAATAATATTATTTACAGCAATGTTTAATTCATCATTTATCACTGTATATTCATATCTGTCGATTAAGCCTATTTCATCCATTGCCCTGGACAGTCTTTTTTGAATATCTTTTTTCGATTCGGTTCCCCTTGATACTATCCTCCTCTCAAGTTCCCTTAAACTAGGAGGCAAAATGAATACCAGTATTGCTTCATCGTAGGAATCCTTTACCTGTAAAGCCCCTTGCACATCGATTTCCAAAATAACATCCATTCCTTCTTCCAGCTTTTTTATAACCATGTCTTTCGGCGTTCCGTATCTATTACCGAACACTTCAGCATGCTCCAAAAAACCGTTATTATCTATGTTATCTAAAAAAACCTCTTTGCTGACAAAGTAATACTCCCTGCCATCTGCTTCTCCCGGTCTTGGGGGTCTTGTGGTCATGGATATGGATATTTCCGCATTGATCCTATCCACTACTTCTCTGCAAATAGTGCCTTTACCCGTGCCTGATGGTCCGGATATAACAAAAAGTTTTCCTCTATCACATTCTAAGAATTTACTTAATCTCATTAGTAGCTCCTTTATGCCATTTCTTAGAGAATTATTCTATCATAGTCATACTGCATATTCAACATTTATTCTATATTTTGAACCTGTTCTCTTATTTTTTCTATCTCACTTTTTGCTTCAAGCATATTATTTGTTATCTCAATATCATTAGCCTTCGAGCCAATGGTATTTGCTTCACGATTCATTTCCTGCACTATAAAATCCAGTCTCTTCCCGATGGAAGCATCCCTTCCCTCAAGTATCTTTTCCAATTGACTTATATGGGATTTTAATCTGACGATTTCTTCGTCTATATTAGATTTATCAGCAAATATTGCTGCTTCCACTAGTATTCTGTCCTCGGGTATTTCCACTTCCTTGGCTATTAGGGCATTAATCCTGCTTTTTAGTTTTTCCGTATATTCAGCGCTCACCTTTGGGGCTCTTTTCTCTATTTCAAGCACCAAAGCTTTTATAACCTCTGCATGGTTTAATACATCTTTCTTAAGCTTTTCCCCTTCGCTTCTTCTCATTTCAGCATTTTTTTCTATGGCTTCTCTAACCGGTATCAACATGGTTCTTATTATTTCTTCTTCATCATCTGTGTTAGACAAGGCTTTGATTACATCCTGCTGACCTGCCAAAAGGTTTAATGATATCTTTTCTCCTAATTTAAATTCATCATTCAATTCCATAAAGCTATCATAATACTTTTTTGCCAATTCCTTATTCACTCTTATATCCGTGCTCTCATCAGAAAAGTCATCCATTATTATGGATACCTCTATTTTACCCCTTAGAAGTGTTTTTTTAATCTCACTTCTTACTTTTTCTTCAGCAAAGCTATATCTTCTTGGCATTCTAATATTAATGTCCCCGTATCTGTGGTTTACTGATCTTATTTCAACTATTATGTTTCGTTTGTCATCAGAATATTCTCCTCTGCCAAATCCGGTCATGCTTTTTATCATCCGCTTTTCTCCTATCTTTTTACTATGATAACTTAATAATTTTACCATTATTATTTAATTATGTAAAGTGATAGCATATATATTGCCACTTCACCAAACATATGATATATTCTCATTAGCAACAAGAAAGGATGAATTATGGCATTTGATGGAATTGTAACCATGTGCATGGTTAAAGAACTAAGGGAACAGCTTCTTTTGGGAAAGATTAATAAAATCTATCAACCCGACAGGGAAGAACTGTTAATGAACATTCATACAAAAGACGGCAATAAAAAACTATATGCCACGACCTCTAGTCAAGGGGCCAGAATATGTTTAATTGAGGATGGCTTAAAAAACCCCGAAACACCATATAATTTTTGTATGCTTTTAAGAAAACATATCCAAAACGGAAGGATTAATGATATAAGGCAAAGGGATTCGGAGAGAATAATTGAGTTTGACATAGAATCCTCCAACGAAATGGGATTTACCGTCTCAAAAAGATTGATATTTGAAATCATGGGTAAGCACAGCAATATAATTTTACTGGATGTGGATACCGGTAAAATCATTGATTCAATTAAAAGAATTTCAATTGATGTTAATAGAAAAAGGCAATTGCTCCCGGGATTAATCTATGAGTACCCGCCACTGCAAGAAAAAATTCCTTTTAAGGACTTGGATAAAAACAAAAATCTTATTCTTAAGCAGGATAGAAATCAAATACTAAACAGTATCGCAGGAATATCTCCTGCCATCGCAGATGAAATGGCGGAGCACAGTGACCCTTTGGGCTTCTTTATTGAAGCTTTGGGCAAACTAAATGCTAATTTTACTACAATGGTATATTCTGATGGAGATAGACCTTTGGACTTCCATGTTATCCCAATTAATTCTTATTTAACCTCGACCGATATATACTATTTTGAGTCTCTAAGCAAGGGCGTTAACTATTTTTACGAACACAAAATCGCAACAAACAGAACTAAACAAAAATCACAAGCCCTTTTAAAATCGGTGAAATCATTTATTGAAAAAAGTGCGCTTAAAAAGAAGCGGCTATCAGAGGATTTGTTGGAGGCGGAAAATTCCGATAGATATAGATTATATGGGGAATTGCTTACGGCAAATTTACACTCGGTAAACCAAGGAGACAAAACTGTAACCCTAACGAATTACTATACCAATGAGCTTATTGATATTCCTTTAAACGAAAAGCTTTCTCCCTCTAAGAATGCTCAAAAATATTTTAAAAAATATAGCAAAGCTAAGACGGCAATAAAGGAAAAACAGTTGCAGCTGGAAGAAAATGGTATTGATTTAGAATATCTCTACTCTGTTCTAAACCACATAGAAAACGCCGATTCCACTGAAGCTTTAGATGAAATAAGGGATGAACTTATCGAAACGGGTTATCTTAAAAGAAAAAAGATCAACAAGAAGCAAAAAAAATATATGGGAAATCCCATAGTATATTATTTAAGCAACGGCCAAAAGGTTTTAGTGGGTAAAAACAACAAGGAAAACGATTACTTGACTACTAAGGTGGCAAAAAGAAACGATATATGGCTACATACTAAAGATATTCCGGGTTCTCATGTAATTATTCCCCTTGAACCGGGTCTTACAATAGACTCATTGGATAAGAATATTTTGTTTGAAGCTGCTTCGATTGCTGCCTTTCACAGTAAGGGCCGAAGTTCTTCTAATGTGCCTGTGGATTATGTGCCCATTAAGTATGTAAAAAAGCCTAACAAGGCCAAGCCGGGCATGGTAATTTTCACCAACAACAAAACTATATATGCAGACCCTAAACTACCAAATTAAGACTCGATTATCTCGAGTCTTTTGCTTTTAGTTTCTTTTTAGTTTTATTCTTCATTATCGAGTATCCAAATCGTCCAATGGGCCTATCATAAGTATTATAGTATCCACCGTGATTAAATGCAATCAGCCCTGCCTTTTCAAACCAATATTTTCCGTTTTTATCTATCAATTCTTCGTCTATATGAACAGCTACTATTTCTGCCATAAACATATCATGGGAAGGTAATTCCTTTATTTCAAACACCTTACACTCAAGGTTTATTGGGGCTTCTTTAATCAATGGAGCTTTTACCTCATCTCCAGGTATTTTAGTCAAGCCCAGGGATTTAAACTTATCCTCGTTTCTGCCGGATCTTACTCCGCAATAGTCCATAGCATTACAAAGCTTATTATTTACCAGGTTTATCACAAATTCTTTATTTTTTACCAGCATATCATGGGAATGCCTTGACTTTGTAACAGAAATATATGTCATAGGCGGATTTGAATTGATTATACCCGTCCATGCTATAGTAATTATGTTACTATATTCTTCATCTCCCAAGCTAACCATTACTGCAGGTAACGGATAAAGCATAGGTGCTGCCTTAACCCTTATTTTGTTCAATTTTTCTACTCCTCAAAACATTTAATATTCTAACAAAATCATCCGGTAATTCGCTTTCGAACTTTATAAATTCCTTTGTTCTGGGATGGACAAACCCCAAGCTTTTAGCATGTAGCAATTGTCCTTCAACTTTGAACTCTTGCTTTTTTGTACCATATACCATGTCCCCCACCAATGGGTGCTTGATATGGGCCATGTGTACTCGTATTTGATGGGTCCTGCCGGTTTCCAATACCGCTTTTATCAAGGTGTATTTCCCGAATCTTTCCAAGACATATATATTAGTAACAGCTTTTTTGGAATTTATTCCGTTAACCGCTCTTTTTTTTCTATCTTTAGGATCTCTTCCTATAGGTTTATCTATCTTTATTTCGTCTTCCTTGATGTTATTTAGTACTAATGCATAGTATTCCCTTAAAACTGTATGTTCCTCCAACTGCTTGGACAAAGCTTCGTGGGCATTGTCATTTTTAGCAACCATCAAAAGACCGCTGGTATCCTTATCGATTCTATGGACAATTCCGGGTCTTATTATTCCGTTTATGGAGGATAGCTTTTCGCCACAATGATACATTATAGCATTTACTAATGTGCCCTCATAATTTCCGGTTGCAGGATGTACCACCATTCCCTTTGATTTATTGATAACCAATACATCTTCATCCTCATATACAATTTCCAAAGGTATCTTTTCGGCAGTAACATCAAGCTTTTTAGGCTCAGGTATCTGAATTTTTATAGAGTCCCCTACCTTTACTTTTTTATTCTTATTCGTTACTATATCATCGTTTAATTTTACATTACCTTCTTCTATTAAAGCTTGGATTCTATTCCTTGAAATATCATCCAGCTCTGAAGCTATTATTGAGTCCAGTCTTCCGTCAATTTTTATTTCATCCATTTCAATCAACTTCATTTGACTTGATTTCCTCTTCTTTGTCATAAAAAATTACGAAAATAATTAATAAGGCACACCCTATACAAACAGCAATATCAGCAACATTAAAAACAGGAAAAACCCTGAAATCAAACATGTCCGTTACATATCCATAAACGATTCTATCATACAGATTTCCCAATCCCCCTCCTATTATAAGGGGTACGGAAATCTTTAAGGAAATATGCATGTTCTTATTATGCTTAACCAGAAAAATTACACAAATAATTATCAATATAATCGGTATCCCTATAGTAATCAGGTATTGACCTTGAAATATACTAAAGGCTGCGCCGGTATTTTTAACATGCGTGAAATGAAATATATTCTGTACGATGGGAATGCTCTCCCCTTCAAACAGATTGTTTCTGACCATATTCTTTGTGAACTGATCTAAAATTATTACTGCTGCTGTAATTAAAAATATAATCATATTGTCTCCGTATAGCAAATGCGAGGTCTAAAGACCTCGCCATCAATTAATTCAGTTAATTAAATAATGTTCCCTTACCGCTTAAGGTCATTTTATTGTAATTCTTCAAACCATCTGCCAAATCTTCCACTGTTGCTTTCTGACTTCCGAAAGGATTGAATTCATCAGTTTCTTCAGTTTCTTGATTTGTCTCATCCTCTATAGCTTCTTTACTTTCTTCAGCTTCTTCGGATTTCATTTCTTCTTCAAAAAACAATTCTTTTGGCTTTGTAACTACCAAAGTGTCTTCAATTACTGATTTTCCCACAATCTGCGGTTCTTCCTCCACAGTCAATTCTTCCCGTTCCTTTTCAAGCTTTTCGATTTCTTCAAATTCGGTTAAGAATCCGTACTCATCCGCATTATATCTGTTCATTTCATCTTCGAGCATTCTTCTGTATTTTTCTCTGAATCTCTCAACCTGTACTTTTAAGTAGGATTGCTCCTCGATTAGTTTTGATACCTCTATCTTGGCCTGCTTTTTAATGTTTTCTGCTTCCAGCTCGGCATCCTTCATGATCAGCTCCGCTCTTCTTTCAGCACTGGCAGAAATATCCGCCATCAAGCTTTTCGCCGTTTCTAAAGTATCTACTATTGAATTATCAGCCTTTTGAGATTCATGTACCTGTTTCTCCAAGAATTTAATCTTATGCGCCATATTCCTGTTTTCATTTAGTAATTTTTCATAATCAACAGTTATTAAGTCCAGAAATTCATCTACCTCACTGACACTGTATCCCTTTTTCTCCCTAGTAAATTCCTTCTTTTCAATATCTATAGGCATTATCATAATTTAATTCCTCCTTTAAAGAATTATCTGTATTAATATTATCAATATTCTTGCTGCTATCTCCACCAGGAAAAAAGCCATAAGCACAGAAAAATCAAACATACCGGTATTGAATCTGGATAAAAATTTTCTGCACGGTTCCACTATCGGTTCCGTCAAGGTTATAACAACCTGATAAATTTTACCACTTGTACTATACGGGTTTCTTGCAAACCAACTAAGTATTGCTCTTGTCATCAAAAGCAATATTATGAGCTGTGAAAACCAGCTGACAGCTCTAATTAAAAGATATTCCATAAATAATTACCTCCAAGGGCTCTGATTTTTATCATTTTTAAAATCGGCTTTAGTATCTCTTTGTACCGATGCCGCTATATTAACATTTTCCGGAGCAAAAATAAAGATATTATTTGCAACTCTTTGAACATTACCGTTTAAGGCATATGTGGCGCCGCTTAAAAAATCAAATATTTTTCTTGCGACTTCGGTTTCAACCATTTCTAGATTTATAATAACAGGTTTTCTTCCCTTTAGGTTATCCACCAGTTTTGTACATTCCTCAAAGCTCTTTGGCTCTATAACCACCAATTTAAAAGGGCTGGAAGCATTTACCGAAAACTTTTTATCCACATAGCTTGCCGGCGGTTCCTTCTTTTCCGAAGTAGCGTTTCCGGGTTTGTTAGCATTTTTTCCTCTGCTCTCTTCATACATTTTTTGTCTTTCAGCTTCAATTTCTTCTTCAGTTATTTCTAAATCATCTTCTTCTGTCTCTAGGCCTACAATCTTTTTAAAAGCATCTCCAAAACCCATTTTTCTTCCTCCATAAATAATATTAACGATAATCTCTTAAACCAAATATTGAAGATCCAACTCTAATAATATTAGACCCTTCTTCAACCGCTATTTCAAAATCATTAGACATACCCATTGATAAATAATCCAAGGATACATTTTTATTAAAGTCAACCTGTTTTAATTCATAAAAAATATCTTTAGCTTCCTTAAAGTACTCCCTTGACATTTCCGGCTCATCAAAGAATGGAGGAATACACATAATCCCTCTTATTCTAATATTATGATACTTCTCTGATATCTCTTTTATCAATAGCTTGACTTCATTTGAAGATACACCGAATTTTGATTCTTCCATTGCTGAATTTATCTGCACCAATATATCCATCACTATCCCCTTTTGTTCTGCTCTTTTGTCTATTTCCTTTGCCAAATGAACAGAATCAACGGAATGTATCATTACCACTTTATCAATAATCTGTTTAACCTTGTTTGTTTGTAAATGTCCTATTAAATGCCATCTTACAGGCTTAACCTCATCATATTTACTTAGAAGCTCTTGAACTTTGTTTTCACCGATATCAGTGATGCCTGCATCAATTGCTTCATTTATTTCCTCAGCGCTATGAAGCTTTGTTACCCCCAATAATAGTATTTCATTGGGATCTCTATTTACTCTTATAGCGGCTTCTTTTTTTCTTTTGTTGATTTCATTAATATTATCACGGATTGACATCCTGCAATACCTCCCCTTACATTATTCATCCGGCGTTTTTACTACTTCATCATAAGGTTCAATAGTTTCGACAGGCATACCATCATCCCCATTAAAGTATTTAGAATAAAGAACGGATCTATCATTATCTGTAGCTATCACTTTAATCGGTTTAAATACATTGTTATCTAATTTATTCTTTAAGTATACTCCTTTTTGTCCATCCTTTTCAACAATACTGCTGTTTTCTACAATTACTCCGATTTCATTGCTTATCAATATTTCGACATCTTCTATTCTTTCAAAAGTGTAATTGCTGTAATATCTGTTGCAGGACAATATAATCCGCCTATAATCACCGACTTCTTCGTTACTGTAAACCTTACAGTCCACATTCCCATCATTGAATTTTACGGTAACCTTTGAATCTAATTCATAAAGGTTGCCCCTTGATTTATCTGTAAAAAACACCAGGTACCATCCGCCGTTATCTACAATTTTAAATACCGGTTCCCCTTTATATACCTTATCATTTATTTCAAAAACTGCGGAAGATTTTATTGCTACAAAATCTTCTTTCTTTAATTTATTCATTGTGCTTGGAGTTATTTCATTCTCATAACCATCAAAATGATAAGTAACCACCCCTGCTTTTATATTTCTATAGGTTTCGCTTTTAACTGTATTATCCCCTAATCTTTCCAAAGCTTGAATATATAGCTTGCTTGGTTCCTCAAGCCCACTCCCTTCTAATTCAATTACTTTGGTTCCATGCTTTAAAAGGTCCCCTTCTTCCATAAGCTTGTTTATTTCTCCGGACTTACCGGCAACATAAACATCTTCATTTCTAACTAAGCAAACCCTCGCCTCTTCGGTGACGCTCAATGCTCCATACTCGGCTATGTATGTTTTCTCCAACATTCCGATTAATGATGGAATCAAGTATATTATTATAGCAAGAACCGTTATTGCTGCTATGTATATTATTATCAGTTTGTTTTTCTTCATATCAGTCCTTCGTAACATTCTACATTAAACCAGCATCATTTACAATATCTATTTGAACTTGCTAAGAATCTTCATCTCGTCTTTATCCAAATCACCCGGATTTTTTATGAACTCTTCATAAAGATCGGGTCTCTTTTTTTTAGTCAGCTCCAACGCTTTTTCAAATTTCCAAAGCCTTATCTTTTTATGATTTCCGTTTAAAAGAACTTCCGGAACTTCTAATCCATAAATTTCCCTGGGTTTAGTGTATTGATCATACTCCAGCAGCCCGGAATATATGGACTCTTCATTTACCGATTCCTCTTTAGGTAAAACCCCCTCTATAAATCTGGAAACCACATCTATAAGGACCATGGCCGGCAATTCGCCCCCGGTTAAAACATAATCTCCTATGGTGATCTCTTCCATGTGAAACATATCTAAAGCCCTTTGATCTACTCCCTCATAATGTCCGCAAAGTATAGTTAATTCTTGTTCCATGCTTATGTCTTTTGCCAATTGCATATTCAATTGTTTTCCCCTTGGCGACATATATATATTAAGTCCTTTAAAACCATTCTCCTCCATTGCCTTTTTTATAGGTTCAACCTGCATAATCATACCGGGACCGCCCCCAAAAGGCGTATCATCCACCCTATTATGCTTATCCAAAGAATAGTCTCTTATATTTACAATATTAAGCTTTATAGTCCCATTGTCTATCGCCCTACCGATTATGCTGTTTTTAATGGGTTCGAACATCTCGGGGAATAGGGTCAATATGTTTATTTTCATAATTACTCCAAAAATCCGGGAATCAAATCAACATATATACTTTTTTCATCTATATCTATACGCTTTACAAATTCCTTTACCACCGGTATCAATATTTCTTTGCCACCCTTTGTTTTAATTTTATATAAATCCTGTGCACTGTTTTGAAGCACATCAGTTATCTCTCCGATTATTTCATTATTATTGTCATATACTACACATCCCATCAGGTCTTTTATGTAGTATGTATTCTCCGGTAATTCTCGCAAATTATCCGCCTTTATATAAAGCTTGTTTCCCACCATAAGCTCTGCATCATCTCTGTTATCAATCCCATCAAACTTAATTATAGGTAAGCCCTTATGAATTCTGGTATCTTCAATCTTAATTGCCCTTATATTCTTATTATTGTCAATGAAAAGCGAAGTGTTCTTTAAATAATTAGATTCATTATTAGAATAACTATAAACTTTAACCTCACCTTTTATGCCTACTGCCGTTACAATCTCACCGATTAATATGAATTCTTCCCTATTCATTTCTCCCCCATATATAGTACAACTTATATTATATTTTACTATATTAAGTAAATTATGTAAACACAAAAGTGTTAAACACCATATGAAAACGGAGCTCAAAAGAGCTCCCCAGTTCATATTATTCTTCGATAATTTCAACCACAACTTTTTTGTTCTGCTTTGTGGCAGCTGCCTTAACGACAGTTCTTATTGCTTTGGCAATTCTTCCCTGCTTACCAATTACTTTACCCATATCATCCGGAGCAACTTTAAGCTTGATAACATCATTGTTATTCTCATGAACTTGTGTTACTACAACTTCTTCAGGTTTGGCAACAAGGGACTTAGCAATAGCTTCAACAAGATTAGTCATATGAATCACCGCTTTCTATTCTATTCCGGCTTGCTTAAGTAAACGCTTTACAGTCTCTGTAGGTTGTGCTCCGTTTGACAACCATTTCTGTACTTTTTCAGCATCGATCTTTACTTCAGCCGGCTCTTTCAAAGGATCATAAGTACCTATTTCTTCAATAAACTTTCCGTCCCTTGGAGCACGTGAATCAGCTACTACTACTCTGTAGAAAGGTCTCTTATGAGCTCCTAATCTTTTTAATCTGATCTTTACCATTGTCTTCCTCCTGTATTATATTAAACCTTTAAACATCTTGTTTCTTTTAAGTGCTTTTGGGTTATTAAACTGTTTCATCATTTTTCTTGCATCTTCATACTTTTTAATTAAATTATTAATTTTACTAACCGGTTGACCGCATCCCTTGGCAATACGTTTTCTTCTGCTGGCATTTAGTATTGAAGGGTTTTGTCTCTCTTCTATTGTCATTGAATAGATTATAGATTCCATTTGCTTGAATTCTTTCTCGCTGTTTTCAATATCAACATCTTTTAATGAAGCATTATTCATTCCGGGAAGCATTCCCATCATTTTACCTATGCCACCCATTTTTTTTATTTGAGCCATCTGCTCTAAAAAATCCTCCAGTGTAAACTGATTCTTTTTAATTTTAGCTTCAAGCTTAGATGCCTGTTCTTCACTATAGCTTTCTTCAGCCATTTCTATTAATGAAAGTACATCCCCCATCCCTAGGATTCTAGAAGCAATCCTTTCCGGATGAAAAGGCTCTAAAGCATCGTATTTTTCTCCGGTTCCCATGAATTTAATAGGCTTACCGGTTACTGCTTTAGTAGAAAGTGCAGCTCCACCCCTGGAGTCACCGTCCATTTTAGTCATTATGATGCCATCAATACCAAGCTTTTCATTGAAGCCTTCCGCCACATTTACAGCATCTTGACCCGTTAATGCATCCACCACCAACAGTATTTCATGAGGCCTTATGGATTTCTTTATATTCACAAGCTCGTCCATTAAAGCTTCATCTATTTGAAGTCTACCTGCGGTATCTATAATAAGTACATTATATCCCTTGATCTCGGCTTCCTTTAAAGCTGCCTTAGCTATTTCCACAGGGTCCTTGGAGTCCCTCATGGTAAAAACAGGTGTATTAACGGCCTTACCAACTATCTCAAGTTGATCTATTGCTGCCGGTCTATAAATATCACATGCACACAGCATTGGATTCTTCCCGCTTTGCTTTAGAGTGTTTGCCAATTTGGCACAAGTAGTTGTTTTACCTGTTCCCTGAAGTCCCACTAGCATATATGTTGTGAATCCACCGGAGGAGTAGGTTAGTTTACTGCCTGTTCCACCCATAAGCTCCACCAGTTCATTATTAACAATCTTTATTACCTGTTGCCCCGGGGTAAGACTTTTCATTACTTCCTCACCCATGGCTTTATCCTTAACATCTTTCACAAAAGTTTTAACCACTTTAAAGTTTACATCCGCCTCTAAAAGCGCCAACTTAACTTCCCTCATGGCTTGATCAATATGCTCCTCTGTAAGAACTCCATTCCCTTTTAATTTTTTAAATGTATCCTGTAGTTTTTCTGATAAACCTTCGAAAGCCATATTACCTCCAAATTTACTCCGCAAATGAATCAAGAATTTTATTTAACTCATTTAGAATTTTATTCTTCTCAATGTCGTCATTTGTATAAACCAGTTTTTCTAATTTTGCCTTAGATTCTTCTACCCTTTTTATGTTTAACAAATATCTATCCACCAGACAAAGCTTTTTCTCATGCTCTTCCAATGTTTTTTCTGCGCTTTTTAATATATAGTGTACACCCTGTCTTGTAATATTAAGGTTCTCCGCTATTTCCGATAAAGATAAATTATCTTCATGGTAATATATCATTACTTCTTCTTGCTTTTCCGGTAATAGCTTACCATAAAAGTCAAATAATAGGCTGGCATACGTAGCATCTTTAATCATAGCAACTCCCTTTATCTGTTAAGGATATGACTTGACAGTAGATAATATATCACACACAATTAATTATGTCAAGTATTTTGTTTGACACTCATTAAATTTCGTTATCCCCTAAGATTCCTTTTTTCTGTTGTTCTCTGTAAAAATCGAAATTATTACAACAGCACTGAGTATACATACCATTCCAATGGCAGTTCTTATTGTTATTATCTCATTTAGATAAAGTGCACCTATTACTATGCTGGTAATGGGCTCTAATGTGCTAACTATGGAAACCACCTCAGGCTCAATAAATTTAACTGCATACCGAACCAGAAGTACCGCTATTATTGTAATGGTAATGGAAAAAACCACCATCACCAGCCAAGCTTCAATCGGCCAAAACCAATGCAGGGAACGGGTGGATATACCGTATATAAATACAGCTACGGAAGTTATCACCACATACAAAAAAGCATATTGCATAGGAGGTATGAATTTAATATTGGACCTGCTAAGGCTTATGAGATAATATGCATAAGACAATCCGGAGCCCAGAGCTATAAGCATACCGTTTAGCTGTACCTGTCCCACATGTTCATAAAACAATATTATACCCACTGTGCAAAGCAGCACGCAGGATATTTTCACCCATGTCATTTTGGCTTTGTAAAAAATCACCATGCCTATAACTACAAATGTGGGGTATATGTAATGCAGTGTAGTTGCAAGTCCCGTGGATATGTAGTTATATGATGCGTAAAGCATTATTTGGGTAAAAAGCATGCCAAAAATAATTATTCTGGATGCTTCAAAAACATCTTTACCGGATAATTTTACCTTATCAGTGTTCTTTAATAATATCATCACCACCGGTAATGCTATAATCTGTCTAAAAAAAACCACTGTAATCGTATTAAGACCATAGCTATAAAGAAATTTTGTTGCCAAAGGCATTAATCCGAATAAAACCGCCGATATTATTGATGCCAAAAGGCCTTTAGTGATATTGCTCACATTAACCTCCCGCTAATATGTTTTAGCTTCCTCTTCACCGTTTATTATCCTTATTGCTCCCTCTACCAATGCCTCCATTTCAAATTCCCCCGGCACTATTATTATTGGAGCAATTTTATTTATTCTGTCACTTATCATATTATCAATCATTTCCGAGTAAGCAATACCCCCGGTTAAAATTATACAGTCCAAATCAAAATTTAATGTTGCCGCCATTCCACCTATAGCTTTTGCGACTTTGTATGCCATGGCAGAATAAATAAACTTGGAATATTCGTCTCCATTATTTATATTTTCTTCCACCTCTCTCATATCCGTGGTGCCAAGCAATGCTTTTATTCCGGCTTCTCCCCTTACCTTTTTTATCATTTCTTTTTTCGTATATTTTCCGGAATAACAAATATCAATCAGGTCCAGTAAAGGTACACCTCCTGATCTTTCGGGGGAAAACGGGCCTTCATCATCCCTCACGGAATCTATTATCTTACCATTCTTATGAGCCCCCACGGTTATACCTCCGCCCATATGAGCTACAACGGCTTTAAATTCTTTGTATTCCTTGTTGAATTTCTCCTTGGAAACCTTCCTTGCAACCGCCTTTTGGTTTAATACATGTGCCAAAGGTTTGATTACCACATCCTTCATGCCTGTAACCTTGGCTATATCTTCTAATTCATCAGAAGCTTCACTGTCATATATATATGAGGGTATACCCAAAGATTCTGCCATATCATAGGCAATTATTGCCCCTAAATTCGATGCATGGGGTGATACTATGTCACTTTTAAATGCATCCACCAGCTTTTTGTTAATCTTATATCCACCTGCTTCCAAACCAAAAAGTAGTCCACCTCTTGCAACCACAGCTTCCAATTCGGATTCATCCACATTATGTTTTTTTAAAACATTATCTATACTTTCTTTTCTCATAGAAAATTGGTCAGTTATATCATTAAACTGACCAATTATTTCAACCGGATGATCTATTGTTTCGGTGAATATATTGTTTTTACCTTCGTACACAGCTATTTTTGTAGTTGTCGAACCCGGATTTATCGCCAATATATTCATATTCATCTTCCTCCATTACTCATTAGGGATTGTATCTTTATTCCTTCCAAACATAATATAACCCGTAACAGCTAATAATGCAAGGGATATAACCACTCCTACAGTAGCATTCATTCCCTGGCTAAGGAAGAAATCATAATATCCTTTAACAAATATCGCAGCAACAACTGCAGGTATTACCCATTGTATATAGAATTTAGGATACATGAATTTTGCACCTATACCCGTATTTGCTTCTTTAATAAAATTGTTCCATCCCCATCCATATTTCTGAACACAAAAGCTCATTACTATTAATGAACCCAGTGGTAGCAGATTGTAAGAAACAATGAAGTCTTCTAAATCAAGCACACCTGATCCGGGACCAAATGGTACAAATCCTGCCAATACATTGAAGCCTAATGCACATGGTAAGGAAAGAATCGTTATGGCAATAATATTAATTCCCACTGCTTTTTGTCTGGTCCAACCCCATAAATCCATGGCAAATGCTATAATATTTTCAAATACAGCAATTACTGTTGACAGTGCGGCGAATGCCATAAATATAAAGAACAGAGTTCCCCATAATTGTCCGCCTGCAATTGTATTAAATATATTTGGTAATGTAATAAAGATTAATCCCGGGCCTGCGCCAACATCCACTCCGAATGCAAAGCATGCGGGGATAACTATTAAACCGGCAATAATTGCTACAAATGTATCACATACTGTTACATTTATGGCTTCACCTGTTATTGACCTATCCTTACCCAGATAACTTCCCATTACCATCATGGAACCGATACCCAAGCTCAGTGTAAAGAAGGCTTGGCTCATTGCACCAAATATAACATTTCCCCAGCCCTGGCTTGCCGCTCTGGCAAAATCAGGTACCAAATAGTATTTAAGGCCTTCTTGTGCTCCCGGCAACATCAATACCCTTGCTGCTACAATAAGCATTAAGACCAATAAACATATCATCATAACCTTTGTAATCTGTTCTACACCTTTTCTAAGACCCAAAACACATACTCCAAAGGATAATAAAACCGTGACTATCATCCAAAATACCAAAGTACTGCCGGAGCTTAACATTCCGCCAAACACTCCGCCTACTTCTTCCGGAGCCATGCCGTTAAAAGCACCGGCTACAGTTTTATATAAATAGTATAATAACCAACCAGCTACTGTAGTGTAAAACATCATAAGCATGTAATTACCTACAAATCCCATGTAACCGGCATTATGCCATTTTGTACCTTTAGGTTCCAATGTTTTAAAAGCTTTTACTATAGATTTTTGTGCTCCTCTACCTACCGTAAATTCAGCTACCATAACAGGAATTCCCAAAAGCACTAAAAATGCCAAATAAATTAAAATAAATGCAGCTCCTCCATATTGTCCTGCCATGTACGGAAACTTCCATACATTTCCAAGACCGACTGCACAACCTGCTGAAACTAAAATAAATCCTAGTCTCGATCCAAATTGTTCCCTCTTGTCCATATCTTTCTCCTAATTATAAATTTATTAAATATAACAATACCCAACGACTTTATTATAGTTACAAAAACAAAATCTGTCAACTTTTTATGGGCACAAAGTTTGATATTTTAATGGTTTGAGGCCATTAATCCAAACTATTGTATAAAGGTAAATACAATTATGCATAATATTCATAACAAAAACACGAACTTTATATTTGAATTTTAATTATTTTTTCATAATTCACAAATATTTTTAGTGTAATTTATTCAATACTATGGTAGAATATACGAGTAATTTGTAGAATTTATAAAATAATTAAGAGAGGTGAATTTATGGAGGCTTTAAACAGCATCGTCAATGCGGTTAACAGTTTTGTATGGGGACCCCCTATGATAATTCTGCTATTCGGTACGCATATTTACATGACGATAAGAACCGGATTCGTGCAAAAACACATTTTTAAGGCAATTAAGATGTCAATTACTAAGGATCCTGATGCAGAGGGAGATGTATCTCAGTTTGGTGCTCTAACCACGGCATTAGCTTCTACAATTGGTACCGGTAACATCGTTGGTGTTGGTACAGCATTGGCTTTAGGAGGCCCGGGAGCAATCCTATGGGTATGGCTAACAGGCGTTTTTGGTATGGCTACCAAATATGCCGAATGTCTCATCGGTGTAAAGTACAGGGTAAAGAGTAAAGACGGAACAATGATAGGCGGAGCAATGTATGCTTTAGAAAGAGGCCTGAACATGAAATGGTTGGGAGTAATATTTGCCATTTGTGCAGGACTTGCAGGCTTTGGTATAGGAAATACTGTTCAAGCTAACGCAGTAGCAACAGTTGTTCACGAAAATACCGGAGCGCCCGTTTGGATTATGGGATTGATACTGGCTGTTTTGGTGGGTGTAACTATCATAGGCGGAATACAATCAATCACTAAGGTTTCTGAAAAACTAGTTCCATTCATGGCAGTGTTCTATTTCCTGGGATGCGTAATTATACTGATATTAAACGCAGATGTTTTAGGAGAAACAATCGCACTTATATTAAAATCTGCTTTTTCTGCCAGAGCAGCAGGTGGCGGATTTATCGGAGCCAGCGTTATGGTTGTAGCACGTTTTGGTATTGCAAGAGGTTTATTCTCCAATGAAGCAGGTTTAGGTTCTGCTCCTTTGGTAGCATCAGCTGCACAAACAAGAAATTCCGTAAGACAGGCCTTGGTATCCATGACAGGATCATTTTGGGACACAGTAGTTGTATGCTTAATAACCGGCTTAACATTAGTAAGCTGTGTAATTAAATATCCTGAAATAGATGCAATGTCAGGAGATGGCGGAGTATTGACTACCCAAGCATTTTCAATGATACCTGTTTTAGGTCCGGTTATACTGACAGTGGGAATGGCTACATTTGCATTCTCTACAATTTTAGGTTGGTATTACTACAGCGAACGTTGTATCGTTTATCTAGGCGGAGAAAAAATAAAAAGACCTTATCAAATACTTTGGACCATTTTAGTATTTGTAGGTTCCGTTTCCAGCATGGCCATGGTATGGAATATTGCTGACACATTAAACGGAATGATGGCTATTCCTAACCTTGTGGCAATACTACTTCTATCGGGAGTTATCGCTAGGGAGGGAAAACAATATCTGAATCCAGAGCATATTATGGATAAGGATATGACTCCAATACCTACAATAGAAAACACTAAAAAGGGTGTGTTATTCTAAAAACATTCAGCTCTTAGGTAAATTACTTAAGAGCTTTTTTTATTGTCTTTATTAACAAATTCATGTATAATATCTCCCATGCGCTTATTAGGTTTTATTATGTTTAAATTGGGTATTAATTTATTAATACGAAGAAATTAACGAGAAAATAATCGATTTATATGATAAGGGGGAAATATGAAAAAACATATTACAATATTCTTAATACTAATTATGACTTTAATTATGGCAGGATGCAGCGATACGGTGGAAACAAATAATACAACATCCAGTGATTTGACCAGCTTCACCACAATTGATTTAAACGGAGAAACTGTAACAGAAGACATTTTTGCAGATTATGATATTACTATGGTCAATGTTTGGGCTACATGGTGCGGCCCATGTGTTAATGAATTCCCGGCCCTGGGAGAATTAAAAAGGCAATTACCGGAAAACTATAATCTGATTACAATATGTACTGACGGAAACAGAGATTCTTCCAACGCCCTTAATATTCTGTCTTCTAACAATGCAGATTTTACCGTATTAATACCATCTGAAGAATTGGAGAACGGCTTTCTTTCAACTGTAGATGCAATCCCTACAACCATCTTTGTGGACTCTAACGGAAATCTAGTGGGCAGTAGACAATTGGGTGCTCCCGGCTTTGATGAAGCCTCGATTATCGATGGCTATATGGAGCTTATAGAAAATGCATATAGCGAGTTAAAATAGTTGACCTGTTAATAAATAACTTATATAATTGATATAAGTTAATTAAGTTTATAAGGAGGTTATTATGCGTTACAATATTGAGGGAGGACAGCTTCCGGTACTGATCTGTTCATTAGATGCAGGAGAAGCTATGATAACAGAAAGCGGAAGTATGGGTTGGATGACTCCAAACATAGGTATGGAAACAAGTGGCGGCGGCGCAAAGAAAGTATTGGGAAGAATGCTTTCAGGCGAATCTTTATTCAGAAACATTTACACCGCTAGGGGTAATGGTGCACAAATAGCATTTTTATCCAGCTTCCCGGGTTCCATCGTTCCTATTGATGTAAGTAAAGAGGATTTTGTTGTTCAAAAATCAGCATTTTTAGCAAGCGAAAACACTGTTGAACTATCCATGTTTTTCCAAAGAAAATTCGGTGCGGGATTAGTTGGCGGAGAAGGTTTCGTAATGCAGAAACTGAGTGGTAGCGGTATGGCCTTCATTGAAATTGATGGAGCGGTCATCGAATACACATTGGCAGCAGGTCAACAAATGGTTATAAGTTCAGGGCATTTGGCTTATATGAGCGGCACTTGCTCCATAGATGTATCCACAGTAAAAGGTGCAAAAAATATTTTCTTGGGAGGAGAAGGTTTATTTAACACAATAGTAACCGGTCCCGGTAAAATAGGTCTTCAAACATTATCTCCAGGCGCATTAGCTTCTGCTATAGCTCCATATTTACCAAGTAGTAATAACTAAATATATGAGCCTTTGAAATCATTCAAAGGCTCTTTTTTAATAGTTATTTATCATAAAAACAGCAATCAGAAGTTGGACAAGGATAATTATCGGCAATCCCCATTTAAAGTACCAATGTTTAGTCTTATGTTTAAAAACATTCATACCTAATAAGCCTCCGATGCTTCCCCCCAATAAGAAAAGGGTAAAAAGTTCTCTTTCGGGAATTCTCCATTTTGAATTTTTCGATCTTTTTTTATCAATTCCCATGATTATATAAGCTGCTATATTAATAATCAAGAAATATGCTAATATATATTTGCCCATCCCTTATTCCATCGTCCTTGTCATTTTTTTAAAATCCATCCATTCATCATACTGCTCATATGTATAATATCCAAGCAGCATCCCTGCCTCCTTTAAAGAAATATTTTCATTAAAGGCCTTCTTGGCAATCTCAGCAGATTTTTCATATCCTATGTAAGGATTTAATGCTGTTACCACCATCAATGATTTATTTAGGTTCTCGTCGATTACTTCTATATTCGGTTTAATTCCAACCACACAGTTTTTATTAAAAGAACTTATTCCCTCAGCCAAAAGGTTACAACTTTCTATAAAGTTACTTATGATAACCGGCATAAAAACATTCAATTGGAAGTTGCCTTGAGATGCTCCGATTCCTATGGCAGTATCATTGCCCATCACCTGTACCGAGACCATGGTCATGGCTTCACATTGTGTCGGATTTACCTTACCCGGCATTATGGAACTTCCCGGTTCATTGGCGGGAATTGTAATCTCGCCTATCCCGCATCTAGGCCCGCTGGAAAGCCACCTTACATCATTGGCTATTTTCATCATGTCCGATGCCAAGGCCTTAATGGCTCCGTGAACATAAACTATACCATCTTTTGATGTCAAACTATGAAACTTGTTTTCCGCTGTGACATAGTATTCATTGGTAATCTTTGATATTTCTTCCGCAACCATAACATCAAAACCTTTAGGGGCATTTAACCCTGTACCTACAGCTGTTCCTCCCAATGCCAATTCAAGTAAATATTTTTTTGATTCGTTAATCATATTAACATCATGAACTATCATGGATTTCCATCCGCTTATTTCTTGGCCAAGAGTAATTGGGGTTGCATCTTGCAAGTGTGTTCTTCCAGTTTTTATTATCCCTTTATTCTCTTCCTCAAGTCTTCTAAAGGTCTTAATCAGTTCATTACAGGCCGGAATCAGTTTATTATTTAATAATTCCACCGCCGCAATATTCATTGCAGTAGGAAAGGTGTCATTTGAACTTTGGGATTTATTAACATGATCATTTGGATGGAGCAATTTATCTTTAGCCAGCTCATTTCCACGGTTAGCTATAACTTCATTTACATTCATATTTGACTGTGTTCCGCTACCCGTTTGATAAATAACCAAAGGAAAATGTTCATAAAGCTCACCCCTCATTATTTCATCACAAACTCTTCCTATAAATTCACTTCTTTTTTCATCGATTGTACCGAGTTTGTTATTAGCAATTGCTGCAGCTTTTTTAAGCACTGCAAAGGCATGAATAATTTCACATGGCATTTTATTGCCTATCTTAAAATTTTCGTAGCTTCTTTGGGTTTGTGCCCCCCAGTATGCATTTTTAGGAACAGCTATTTCTCCTAAGGTGTCCCTTTCTATTCTCATATCCATTTCATTTCTCCTTGCAACAACTGTTATATAAATTTATTTCCTTATATTTCCTGCTTCTATAGCTTTATCCGCCACGGCTTTTGCCACCACCGAAACCACTCTTTCATCGAACACTCCCGGCAATATGTATTCCTTTGAAAGTTCCCTCTCTTCAATCACATAAGCCAGAGCCATTGCGGCTGCCACCTTCATCTCATCGGTAACCTTTGTGGCCTTTACAGAAAGTAAACCCTTAAAAATTCCCGGAAACGCCAAAACATTATTTACTTGATTTGGGTAATCAGACCTTCCTGTTCCTACTACTGCAGCACCTCCTGCCTTTGCCTCCTCTGGCATTATCTCAGGCACGGGGTTTGCCATGGAAAAAACAATAGGGTCCTTTGCCATAGTCATTATCATTTCTTTATTAACAAGACCCGGCCTGGAAACTCCTACAAACACATCTGAATCCCTAATGACATCCTTTAATTGTCCCTTTAAATTGTCTTTATTGGTAATTTTTGCCATTTCTTCTTGGGCATTATTATTATATGGAGCACCTTCATATATCGCACCATTTATGTCGCATAAAATAACATCCCCAAATCCCATCAGTATAAACATTTTAGCTATGGATATCCCCGCTGCGCCGGCACCGTTGATTACTATCTTAAGCTCGCCTTTTTTTCTCTTAGTGTATCTAATCGCATTTAAAACCCCTGCTGCAGTTATTATTGCCGTACCATGTTGATCATCATGGAAAACAGGAATATCACATTCTTCTATCAGTCTTTTTTCTATTTCAAAGCACCTGGGAGCACTTATATCCTCTAAATTAATACCTCCAAAGCTTTTTGAAATCAATTTTATTGTTGTTACTATTTCATCAACATCCTTAGAATTAATACATATTGGAATTGCGTCTATTCCTGCAAATCTCTTAAATAATGCACATTTACCTTCCATCACAGGCATGCTGGCACTGGGTCCTATATCTCCCAACCCCAAAACCGCTGTACCATCAGTAATTACCGCTACCAAATTACCTTTCCCCGTATACTCATAGGCAAGCATTTCATTTTTTTCTATCTCCAAGCAGGGCTCTGCCACACCGGGGGTGTAAGCAATAGACATGTCTTCCATAGTTTCAATCCTGTCTTTTAGTTCTGTGTAAAGTTTCCCCTTCCACTCCTTGTGCTTTTTTAGTGCTAAAGTTTTATTATCCACAATACTCCTCCTCATAAAACATATGGCAGCTGCTCACCTGACCTGGTCTTTGCCCCCACACTCGCCTTTATCCGGATTTTCCGGAGGACTTACATCTAAGCTACGCCATGATCACTGCCGCTTTGCGGAACAGCTTACGTGGATCCCTTTGCCCGTAACTGGCCTGGATTTTCAACCACAGACATAAGCAGCTGCCATATGTTTTATTGTATAATATAATCTCCGCCGGAAGCAAATACTAAAAAATATACTTTCTCGGCACCTTCTCTTTTTAATGCTAAGCTAACAGAATCCATAGTAGCTCCTGTTGTATATATATCATCTATAACCAAAACCCTTTTGCCGTAAATCATTTTCCTTCCATGCTCGGTTATATTAAAGGCATTTAATAAGCTCTCTTTTCTTTCCGTCGGACTCATACTTTTTAGCGGTTCGGTATTTTTCATTCTTACCAAACATTTATTATCGCATTTTGTTCCTTGGAAATCAGAAAAATAACCACCTATCAATTCAGCCTGATTATATCCCCTTTCCCTTTTCCTTTTTTTATTAATGGGAACAGGAATGACTATATCATAATCTAAATCTTCTATCAACATTCTATCATTCATAATTTCCGCTATAACTCTGGAAATATATGTTTTTTTATTATATTTCAGTTTAAAAACGATACTCTTTTCTAAAGACCCATACTGAACACAAGAGTATCCCCTATCAAATTCATGCCTATTATTCTTACAATCATAGCAAGTATTCGTAGGATTGTTTTCACTAAGTATTTTACCACATTTATTGCATGTCCTGCTACCAATCCATTTAAATCTCTCAAAGCAGTCATCGCATAGCGAATAATTCCTGGTTTCATCAATTATATTATTGCAGGCAATACAATATATGCTTTGGGGATAAATAAGGTTTATAATTGATTTAACAAATTCCCTAATACTCATATTTAAATCCCAAAAGATCTATATCCCTTAATCTTATTCCGAGCCCGGAGCATCTACTATCTATTCTGTTATTGTCTACCATAGCTTGCATTCTTTTTTCCGACCCCAAAAGAATAACCAGATTTTTACCCCTGGTAATGGCAGTATATAACAAATTTCTTGTGGCTAGCATTGGCGGGAACCAAGATATTGGCATTACAACCACGGGGAACTCACTTCCCTGGCTTTTATGGACAGTTATGGCATAAGCCAGCTCCAAAAGCTCCAGTTGAGTAGAATCGTATTCCACATATTTATCATCATCAAAAATAACCCCAATTACATCATTTTCGATATCAATGCTTTCTATAACTCCCATATCCCCATTGAATATACCATCACCGGAAACCAGGCTACCTTTTTTTCTCCATTTCACGCTATAGTCATTTCTAATCTGCATAACCTTATCCCCCACCCTAAAAATTTTATCTCCATAGGTTTTTTCATCTAACCCTTTAGTTTTAGGGTTAAGCACTTCCTGAAGTTTTTTATTCAAGTTTAAAACTCCGAGATTTCCTTTTCTTGAAGGAGTAATTATTTGGATATCAGAAAATGAGTCTACAAAATCATAATATTTTTCTATTCTACCCGTTACCAGTTCTATCAGCTTATTCAAAATTTCCTGTTCATTATTGAGCTTAAGCATAAAGAAATCTTGATCCTTTTCATTGAAATACGGGTACTCACCTCTATTTATCAAATGAGCATTTACTACTATCAAGCTTTCCTTTGCCTGCCTAAATATCTCATTAAGTCGGATTGTTGTAATGTATTCACTGCTTATCAAATCACGCAATACATTCCCTGCTCCCACAGACGGCAGCTGATTTACATCCCCCACCAGTATTAGTCTTGTACCTGTGGGTATGGCTTGCAATAACGCATCCATAAGCTTTAAATCAATCATAGAAGCTTCATCCACAATTATTAAATCAAAGGCCAACTTATCTTCCGCATTTTTTAAAAACTTACCCTCTCCCAAATCGTCTACATATTGATATTCCAAGAGTTTATGTATAGTTGATGCTTCATAGCCCGATGTTTCAGTTATTCTTTTAGCCGCTCTTCCAGTGGGCGCAGCTATTGCTGATTTAAAGCTACAGCAATCAGAAATCCCTATTATCGTATTTATTATAGTGGTTTTCCCTGTGCCCGGACCTCCGGTTATTATTGATATATTATTATTTAAAGATTTTTCAACGGCTGTTATCTGTTCATCGGACAGATTAATATTATTGCTCACACATACAGAATTTAAAAGGTTACTTATCTCTGCATTTATTCGAGTTATCCCCGCTGATTTTAGTCTAATCAAGTTACTACATACACTTCTTTCGGCAAAATAGTAATTGGAAATATAAACAACGTCCATACCCGAAAGGTTATCAATCTTTATGCTTCCTTCAAATGCCATATTTATTAATCTGTCTTCAATTATTTCCATGGATACATCCATGATTTCTCCGGCTTGCTCTATTAATTCTGTCTTAGGTAAATATGTGTTTCCTGAATTAATATATTTGTTTAGTGTAAATAGAATTCCGCTCTTAAGCCTAAATTCACTTTCCCTGTCAATTCCTAAATTATTGGCTATTTCATCCGCTTTTTGAAAACTGATACCATAAATATCTTCTATCAATTGATATGGGTTTTCTTTAACCACAAAAACTGCTTGGCCACCATATTCTTTGTAAATCTTTAAAGCATAAGCTGTTGTGATTCCCAATTTTTCCAATTCAAATGCTATATCGGCAAATTCTTTTCTTAATACATATGAATCATGTATTTTTTCTGCGGTTTTAGGTCCGATTCCTTTTATCTTTGTCAGTTCATTATAGTTGTTTTCAATTATTTCAAGTACCTTATCATCAAAACTTTCCATCAATAATCCGGCGGTTTTGGGTCCGATTCCTTTAATTGCTCCTGAGGCCAAGAATTTTTCAATGCTTGTTTTCCCTTTGGGAATAATCTCCTTAAAAGAAAAAAAGGCAAATTGCTCACCGTACTTGGGGTGAGTTTTGTATTTGCCCTGTAATTCAAAAACAATACCCGGATTAATATAAGGAAGGTTCCCGGTGACTGTTATTACGGCATTATCCGTTTCCAATACAGCCACTGTAAAACCGTTAGAATCATTATGATAAATAACATCTACAATTTGTCCAGTCATTATTTCCATTTATTATTTTAACCAAATTACCCTTCTAGTAGCTACTGCAAATTTGCTCTTGCTCATTTTCTTTGCTTCCTTTAGCAAGTCTTGCCTATTATTTCGATTAGGCTTAATATGTACTACATCTACAACCAGCTTCAATATCTCATAGGCCCTTTCCTTGGTGTCAGCATAGCCGGCTTCCATTACATCATTTTCATTAATCGCCAAATCTTCAGGGAAAACAGCATCTCCGGTTTTCTTTATTTCCTTCTCATAATAGACCCTGGATTGTATTTTGGTATCTTGAAAATCATATACTATCCTTTGTGCCTTGGATAGGTTATTTAAATAGTTATATCTTTCCATTCCGATATCTGCCAAGTAATGCTTGAATTCTACATATGATCCCAAGAAGTTAATTTTAATTATATTATCCACGCCATCGTGCAACCTATAATTGGTTTTCTCGGAAAAATCCAATCTATCAATCGCCTTATGGGCTTTTTTGGTGGAAAAGCAAATATAGAACAGCCCCAGTCTTCTGTCGCTTACCTTTTTAACCTTATCTATTCCTTCACATAATCCAATATAATCATACCTTTCGGTACTGTTCATACTATTAAAGATTTCCGGTCCGACAACAGCTTTTAATAATCCTGTTTCCGCAAGCATATTCAATCCAAGACCCGCATTATCCGCCATCACTATTCTTTCCAATGCTCTTGTCACATAGCCTAAGGATTCATCTTTTATCTTATCTGCACTTTCCTTAACCTCTTCATAAAGGTCATTTGCCAAATCATATCCAAGTTCAGCCGCCAGCTCCACAGCATCAAAAGCCCTATACGGCTTTTTATCCAACAGCTCCTTTGGGGAAATTGTAGTCTTAATAATCTTAGCTTTCATGTCACCCCTTGCATCAAAAGGATCACAGAAGGTTCTGTTCGGATTATCTGCCATGGCATTTAAAGCAAAAGGCTCCCTTTCCAAATGACTTGTAATACTATCAAAGAATTCAATCTCCTCTTCTCCGATAGGGGTTCCGTAAGGGCACAAATCAATAATAGTTTCTTCCTCTTCATTTTCATAAACAAATCTAACGATTTCTCTTTTTTCGTCTATTATCTCAGCCTCACCGAATAGTTCTCTTATCTTTTCCAATCTGGCACTTGTGGCCAAATCCCAATCCAATGTTTTAATTCCGTTTAAACCTTCTCTTACACATTTTCCATAGGCATATACATCATAACCGTTTTTTTCCAATTCCTTGAATATACCATTTACTTCCTTAGTTAATTTAATCAACAGTCTACCTCCAGTTAAAACTTTGCTTTGTATAATCTTCTATAATCCAGTGTCCATACACCATCTGTAAATTCGCCTTTATCTATTCCCATTAAAGCATTCTCCATGTCAAACATCCTGGCATCCAAAATATCTAAGTAATGAAGCATTTCGGCCTCCGGGAAAAGAGGTTTCTTGGGACTGCCGAATTCCGGCTCATAATGATGTGACAATATCATATGCTCTAGCATTATCATTTTTTCTTTGCTCATATTTATTGCTTCTGCTTTTGTCTCAATATTCTTAATACCTTGTACAATATGCCCTAAGAGCTGTCCCTCAAATGAATAACCATCAGATATACCGTTTTCGTCTGAATTAATCTCATTCAATTTTTCCATATCATGTACTGCTACCCCGGCCAGTAATAGATCTTTATTTAAGTTAGTATAAACCTCACAAAGCTTTTCACCCGCCATCATCATTCTTTTTATGTGATATAGAAGACCTCCATATTGTGCATGATGATTTTTTTTAGCTGCCGGATAATACATTAATTTATCTTTATTCTCTTCATATAGGGATTTGCATAAAGTTTTTAATTCAATATCTTCAAACCCTTCAATGACATTTAATATGTACTCATACATATCCTCTGATTTTTCCGGAGCCGCCTTGATGAAGTCTCTGATTTCAATTTCATCTGTTTCGGAAGTTTTTCTTATTCTTGTTACCCTCATCTGTTTCATGCCCTTCCATTCATTGACGGTACACTTAACTTTTACTATATCACCCTCGGATATTTTGTCTATTGAATCTTGTTCTTCATCGGAAAGATCCCATTTCTTAGCAGTAATTTCACCGGTACAATCCCCCAAAAGTAAGTCCAAATACTTTTTCTTATTGGATCCTAATTTTACAGATATACTTTTTACCATGAAGAATTCTACTACTTCTTGTTCATTTTTCAGCTGTGAAATGTATATTTCTTTCATCACTTATCTCCCTTTTTAATAGTCCTAATCATTATATATCATAATTACTGTTTCATCAACCACGATAGGAATTTTCTCTTCACATTTACACAAATTAGTATATAATATTACCTATAAGAAAGGGGATTGATATGGAATTTGATGTAAAAAAAGCTACCGAAGCAACAATAGATTGGATAAGGAATTGGTTTTCGGAAAATGGCGAGGATTGCAACGCAATAATTGGCATCAGCGGGGGGAAAGACAGTTCAGTAGTTGCTTCACTATTAGTTGAAGCTTTGGGTAAAGAAAGGGTTATTGGAGTTATGATGCCTAAAGGTGTTCAAGACGACATAGATATGGCACAGCTTCTAATCGAGCACCTGGGAATAAGGTCTTTTACGATTAATATTAAGCCGGCTTATGAAGGCTTAATAAATGAACTCGAGAAAAATATTGATGATATCAGTAGGGACAGTAAAATAAACCTACCCGCCAGATTGAGAATGTCAACTCTTTATGCCGTTGCTCAGTCCTTTAACGGTAGAGTGGCAAATACCTGCAACCTATCGGAGGATTGGGTGGGTTATTCCACTCGTTATGGTGATTCCGCCGGGGATTTTAGCCCTTGCTCATTTTTTACAACTAAAGAAATAAGGGAAATGGGAACATATCTTGGAGTTCCGGATATATTGGTAAATAAAGTTCCGATAGACGGTTTAAGTGGATTAAGCGATGAAGAAAAGCTTGGTTTTACTTATGAAGTATTGGATAGATATATAAGGACCGGGGAAATCGATAATATGGAAACAAAGAAAAGAATAGATTACCTAAACAAGTTAAACAAGTTTAAGCTACGTTTTATGGATTCATTTAATTATTGGGAGGATAAAAATGACTAGAAAATTAAAGATTGCAATACTGGGATTCGGAAATGCTTCCAGGGCTTTTTCAAAAATTTTAGAGGCAGAGCGGGTAAATATCCTGTCAGATTATAATACTGCCATAGTTACAACAGGCATTACGACGGGAAGTCATGGCGCTTTATATAACCCAAAAGGACTACATTTAGATAGCATCAGAGATTACTATGATGCTAATGGAGAATTTTTAAACCCCATCCAAATGACTTCAATGGAGCTTGCGGAAAGCGGAGATTATGATGTGTTAATTGAAGCAACGCCTCTTAATATACATACAGGACAACCTGCTACAGATCACATTAAAACGGCTTTGAAACGGGGCAAGGCAGTTATAACCGCAAACAAAGGCCCTATAGCTTGGTATTTTAAGGAATTAAAAACCCTTGCCAAGGATAATAATTGTCCATTTTTTTATGAAACTACTGTAATGGACGGTACGCCGGTTTTTAACTTAGTTAACGACACCCTTAAGATGTGCAAAGTCACTGCGGTTGATGGAATCCTCAATTCAACTACCAACTTCATACTTGAAGAGCTGGCAAAGGGAAGGGATTACGATGAAGTTATCGCAGAGGGAAGAGAACTGGGCTTTATAGAAGCAGACTCCGCCATGGACATTGAGGGCTATGATGCAGCAGCTAAATTGACAGCACTATTAAATGTACTAATGGATGCGGATTTAACACCGGATAAAATTAATCGTAAAGGCATTGAAGATATAGATAAAAAAGATATCGAAAATGCCTCCAAGGAAGGTAAGGTAATTAAGCTAATTTGCCATGGCGACAATAATGAAGCATATGTAAGGCCTACCTTGATAGATAAATCCGATATGATGGCCACCATAGACAGTACCTCCTCGATAGTACAGATAACCACTAATTACATGGGTAAGTTAAGCGTAATTGAACATGACCCCGATTTGGTACAGACAGGTTATGGAATATTTAGCGATTTGATAAGAGTTATTGAAAGCACCTTAGTCAACTAAGGTGCTTATATCCATTTCATATTCTTCATAGTAATCCACTTCCGCCGCCGCCGCTTGGGCTACACCCTTGCTGCACATGGGAGCCAGCAATGAACAATTTCTAGGGCAAGCGGTACAGTACAGGTTTGATAAATACTCGGAAAGGGTAGGTGTCTCATCTGCCACAGCGGTTAATTGCCCCTCACCTTCATCATTATCAGAAACATTAGTGCTATCCATAATAGGCAATGCAATATTCTTAAAATAGTTGTTTGCAGAAATATATAGAGTTAATACTATGGCACTAATTGCTGCAAACGTTTTTATGGCTTTTTTTACTCCAATGCTCTTTCTTTCCTTAATGCTTCTTAGTAAAACCGCAAGAAAATAGTCGATATGCAGGGCAAAGTGCATTAGCATTATTCCTAGGGATATATAAGATGCAAAATAATGGACAGCATATACCGCATTATTAAATGTCATATTTAAAATAACTCCGGAAATCATCACCCCTGTAATTATTGCTATGGGCATGCTTATGATTAAAAGAATATCCGAAACTGCTATTACTTTCTTTTCAAATTTACTGTTTTTATTCCATAGGCTCTTTAAAACCATTTTTGTTTCTTTTATATTTAATCCAATATGAACTATGAATATTATCCCGATAAGAATACCGAATATTTCATGGAAATATGGATCAAAAGAATATCCGAACATCAATAGTATATAAATTACCAGCATAATAATATCCAGTAATATTTTTATCGTATGTTTTGTTTTCATAATTTCCCTCCTTTATATATAATAGTGGAAAATTATGACTAAATTATGACTCCGATTCTTCTATTTCTTCATTGGGACAAGCTTTTTTTAACAAAAGATTTGCCTTAAAATAGTCTCCATCGATTTCTATACTAAATTTGCCTTTTATCAAAATAGCCAAATCCCTGGCTATTGATAATCCCAAACCACTACCATCCGTAGTCCTTGCTTCATCCCCCCTCATAAATCTTTCCATCAGCTCATCAGCAGGAATATTAAGCTTTGATTTAGATATGTTTTTTATCACCATTTTTAGGTATTCTTTATTATATTCATAAATATCCAGATAAACACGACTATTCTCTACGGAATATTTACTTGTGTTCACAAACAAGTTTTCAAGTATCCTATGTAAAAGCCTGCCGTCTGCACATACTATAGTTTTATCTGCATGATTATTTAACACTATTTCCAAATTCTTAGGCGTAAAATAACTATCCATTTCTCCTATACTTTGGTTTACGATCTCATTTAAATCTATTTCCGTAAATTCCACGGGGAAATCACCACTGCTGGCTTTCGCCGCATCAAACAAATCTTCCGTAAGCTTCTTTAATCTTTTTGTTTTATCATCAATGATATTTAAATACTCTTGTGCGTTCTCGCTATCCAATCCCTCGAATTTTAATAAATCAATGTATGTTATCATGGAAGTTAGCGGTGTTTTTATATCATGGGATACATTAGATATCAACTGAGTTTTTGTTCTTTGATTCTTTATTTCACTCTCCATGGCTCTACTCAAAGTATCTGATATTTCATTTAAGTCAGAAGCAAGACCATCTAATTCTCCTTTACCCTTTATTTCAGACTTATATTGAAAATTCCCGGACTTAAGCTGCTTGACCGCTTCCTTTATTTTATAGTATTTGTCCATCTTTTTTGGTAATACTATAAGTATGGTTACGATTACAAGAATTAATGTTTCCAAAGAGTAATAGGATAATATTGAAATAATAACAAGGACCGAAAGCAGCTTCCAATAAGCTGAAGCCCTATATCTTAAACTTCTTTCTATATCTCTTATAAATCTCCCTATTATGGTATACTCGGTAAAAGCCTTAGCCTTTATTTTTTTAACCATGGAAAGCAAAAGCATAAATGATAGGAAGCCACCGACAATCATAACTAATATTGATGCCCATAGACTTAAAATTGATGAATAATATATATAATCATACAGGTAATAATGTAGGCCCTGTTCCAATTGTATAAATACATTAGGTTTGAAATAAAAATAGTTGTATGCATTTGCTCCTGTTATAAAAATAGATGCAACCACCACCCCCACCAGCAACATGATTTGTATTTCACCAAAAATCTTGTCAAACCAGTTCAGGTTTATCTCCCCTTCTTCGTTTTTTCTTCCGACAAAAACCAAGGCAACCACAACACTGACTAATGTTATAACCATGGATATCAATGCAATAATAGATATTGCTTTTATTGCATTTCTTATAACCAGCGATAGTTCCATATTTTCCTCGCCTGCCCACAAAACCTGAATATTTTCATTACCTAAATGAGATTGGGCATCCGTCATAACAAATAGCCCCACCAAAGAAATGGCAAATGCCGTTACGGCAATAACAAATATTATGGTCAAAGTTATGATTCTGGCATTGTAGTACTTGCTATTATAGTTTTTCAATTTTATATCCAATTCCCCACACCACCTTTAAATATTTGGGATTCTTAGTATCTATCTCAATTTTCTCTCTGATTCTTCTTATATGCACAGCCACCGTATTTTCCGGATTAATTGCCGGTTCATTCCAAACGGCTTCATAAATCTGGCTCATGGAATAGACCCTTCCGGCATTTTCTGTAAGCAATCTAAGAATTCCATATTCTATGGGAGTAACAATTATATTTTCTCCCTCCACGCTTACCGTTTTGTTCTCATCGTTTATAACCAATTCACCCGATTTATATTCTTTACATTTGGTTTCCATATTCCCGAAGTCAGTATATCTTCTGAGTTGAGACTTTACCCTCGCTATAAGCTCCAAAGGATTAAACGGTTTAGTAATGTAATCATCCGCACCAATATTAAGACCGATTATTTTATCATAGTCTTCTGATTTGGCAGATAGCATAATGATAGGTATATTCTTATCTTTTCTGATAAGTTTGGTTGCCTGAATACCATCTATCCCCGGCATCATAATATCCATGATTATAAGGTGTATTTCGTTTTTATCCGCAGCATTAACGGCTTCAAACCCATCATGAGCGATTAGAACTTCATAACCTTCGTTTTTTAAATATATTTCTATTGCCTTTGCAATATCCCTATCATCATCACATACTAATACATTCATATCCATTACCTCTTATTCGTATATTAACATCATACTATTACATAAATATTTAAAACTTATTACGATATTATTAATTTATTAAAGAATAAAGAACCTTCTTGGCAACAACCCCTGCACTTTGGTTTCCGCTACCTCCCTTTTCAACATAAACAAAGAATGCATATGGATGATTTTCATTCTTTATGTATCCTGTAAATAAGCCGTTTGGGACGCTTTGTCCGTCTATTTCCGCAGTTCCTGACTTTGCATAAATATCTAAATTTTCATAGTTCTTTTCACCATAGGTTACTACCACATTGTTTTTAAGCATAGCTTCAATCCTTGCCGCAGTTTTTTTATCAATAATCTGCCCAAGGGAATCAGCATTACTGTTTAAAAGATTATTATTTGATATATAATAGGGTTCAATACTTTCCCCATCATTTGCTATTGCTCCCATAAGCATCATCATTGAGCAAGGATTTATTCTATCCATGCCTTGCCCTATTCCTGACCATGCTAATTCAGTCTTATTTTCACTAAAAACAAATTCACCCTTCTTTGTTTTAATACCTTCTATCATATATGAATCGGTGAGTCCCAACTTGGCGACATATTCTTCCATAATCCCGGGCCCCAGCTCATTTGTTATTTCTCCAAAGGCGCCGTTACAGGATTTTGCCAAAGCCTCCTCAAAATTAACTACTCCATGGGAATATGTACATTTAATTTCATCCCCTCCGCTGCATTCATAGGAAAAGCCATCAATGTCATCAAGGTTTTCTATGGCGGCAATTGAAGTCACCACTTTAAAGGTCGAACCGGGTATTACCGTACCCTGAAAAAAAGTATTAAAATAAGAGCCCTCTCCATCGCTTAATGAAACCGGATCTGAAGCAGGCTTATTAACTAAGCATAGAATTTCTCCTGTCTTGTAATTATATACCCCCACCGTTCCGTTGTGACTGCCTAAGGCTTCATACGCTACTTTGCAAGCCTCTGCATCCAAGGTTAAATAAACATCCTCTCCCTTATCATCAATGGTGAAAATACCGTTTATGAAGCTGTACCCCACCAGCTTATCCACGTTACTTTTAAGAATCCCTGTGGAAATATTACCATATAAATCCCCTGTGGTATGTGCTAACGCTTTCCTTATATTGGAATCTTCGTTAAAGATAACCCCGTTTTCATTGCATTCAACCAATAACAAACCATCTCTATCATATATCTTACCCCTGTTAAGCTGTCCCTCATTATATATAAGCATATTACCTTCAAAAGTTGCCCAACTCTCTCCTTTTAATGCCAATTGAAATACATAATAAAACAACCCGACAAAAAGTACCATGGCAAGAACAACACAAATTAAAGCTCTCTTCTCAAGTTTACGCATCAATTCACCTCTTCTCCGTAGGTTGCCATTCCTGATGATCTATGCCTTATTGCCAGGCTGGCATTATTTCTCATATCAGTAGCTTTTATAAATGCCAACATAGCCCATGATGTTAGCATGCTGGTGCCTCCGTTTGATACAAAGGGAAATGTCACTCCGGTTAAAGGCAATAAATCCAAGGCTCCAAAAACATTTAATATGGTTTGAAAAATTAATATGGTTGTGGCTCCGCAGGCTATTATGGAATAAAATGTAGATCTCCCTGCAACAATGGACATTGTAGAAAACAATAAAAAAGTAATAATACAAAGCACCATAAGAACGGCTATAACAATTCCCCATTCTTCGGTAACCATTCCAAATACGAGATCTGTATCGGCGGCTGCTACATTTTTCAACATACCATTACCGGCACCAAGACCTGCCAGTCCACCATTTGCTGTGGCTGTCATGGTTCTTGTTTGCTGATAGCCTAAGGAATCCGCATATTCCCATACATGTCTCCAAGCAGAAAATCTATTGGCAATATATGGTTTAAACCTTACTACCATAACGGCCAATAAAACCGCTCCTCCCATGGTCAGGGTGAACTTAGAAAAATCACCACTCCTTAAGAAGGATATTATTAAATAGGTAACAAAATATATGGATGCGGTTCCAAAATCCCCCATTATAGCAAGGCATACCAGACAAAATCCCGAAAACAGCATGAATAGATTTAAATTCTTCTTTTTATATAATTCATCCAAAGTTACGGCACCAATCCATACAAAGGCAACTTTAACTAGCTCAGAGGGCTGAAATGATACTCCACCTATCTCGAGCCAGTTTACTGCTCCGTATTTTAAGGTACCAAAAACCAGATTTGTAATTAGTATTCCAACGGAGCCAAACACCAAAAGCCATCTTGTTATTTTGGATCTTGTTAAGCTCCTTAAATATAGGCACATTATTATTAGTACCATAAGGCCTAAGCATATTGCTATGAACTGTTTAAATACCATGCCGGGGGCGGAAGAGGAAACCACTGCAAGGCTTATGGTTGATAAGAAAAATGCTATTAGCTCCAGTTCAAAGCCACGACTTCCCATCATTCTAAATCCCATAACATAAGCCCACATTATAAGCATAAGCCCGAATATTGAAACTGCTATCATCGGATCGAACGAATTACCCAAACTGATTATCAGTTGGATTACTGTTAACAGTTGGAATATGGATATGGCAATTAGTATTCTCCATGGCGAAATAGGCCCCTTGTCCATTCCCCTCATGGCTTCATTGTTATTTTTTTCTTCTAAACTTATTGGAAAGAGGGTGCACATCACCCCACCTATTTCCAATTTGTCCCCAATATTTAAATTAACATATTCCCTTGGCTTTACCTCTGAGTGATTTATTTTTGTACCGTTGGTGGACGATAAATCCTCATACTTCCAACTGCCATCTTTATTTCTTAATAGCAAACCATGGTTTTTTGATACGGTCTTATATTTTAGTCTCAAGTCAACAGAGCGGGACCTTCCTATTACGTTTTCCCAATGGGTAATAGGCAAGCTTTCTTCTTCATTAATGTTCAAGTATGCCCATACTTCAGGTGTAACCCTTGTGGTTAATAGGGATTTAACATTACGTATTAAAATATACATGGCAAGCAGCATTAGTATCCACCTTACAATATAAGTGTAATAGGGTAATTCCATACCTATAATATCCATATCAGATACTCCTCTCAATATGACAGATTATACCATAAATAAAGCCGGGGCAATAGCCCCGGCAATTTAATTGATTTATTTAATCGGATAACATCAATGCAAAGGCAATTGAATTCAATTTAGCATCAGCGGTGTCTCCTCTAGAAAATATCGCTATGGGTTTTTTTACCCCCGCAAAATTGCTACCGGTCTCCATTCCCGCCATGTAAACAGCACTCTTATAAAAAATGTTCCCCGCATGTAAATTCGGCATGATCAATATATCCGCATCCCCTTGAATAGGTCCTACAAATCTTTTCCTTTCGCAGGCTTCTTTAAAACAAGCCAAATCAAAGGATAGTGGTCCATCCACAATTACATCTCCCAATTGGCCTCTTTCGGCCATTTTGGAAATTATTGCACATTCGTTTGTAACTGATATTTTTTCTGAAACCGTTTCCATTGCCGCAAGCAATGCAACTTTAGGCTTCATAATTCCCATCTTTTCTGCAACATCTTTTGTATTCTTAATCATTTCAATCTTTTCGTTCAATGTGGGCTCCACAACCATACCCAAATCACTGAACAATCTGATTTTACCCAATGACGGATGATAAACGGCAGATATCAGATGTACAAACCCTCCGCTTTTTATTCCCGTTTGACTGTTTAATATGGCCTTCATAAATGTAGGAGAGTGTATTAAGCCTTTCATCAGCATATCCGCTTCTCCGGTTCTTACCTTTTCCACAGCTTTTTCTGCAATGGCTTTTTCCCCTGAAATATTTACAATCGTATTCAATGATAAATCAAGACCAATCTTTTTTGCATGCATGGCTATTTCGTCACTATCACCGATCAGAATTCCTGTGGCCAGCCCTATATCATTGGCCATTTTAATAGTTTTTAAAACCTCGGCATCCCCTGCAGCCGCCACTGCTATTTTCTTTGTTTTTTTCTTTGACATCTCAATGACATGATTTTTAATATCCTCAAAATCCCTAAACTTACTCATAATCTACATCCTTTCATATATATCATCAAAAACACTCATCTCATATAATCCGGTAGCATTGATGTTATTTTGACTATTAGCTAAAATATATAATCTGTAGCTTTGCAATTTTTGAATTCTAGCCAAAGGTGAGCCCTTTCCCTTTAAATATTGTATTTTTTCATATCTGATGATTTTAGTAACTTTTTTGTATGAGCCACTGGCAACAGCAATGTAATCATCCCCTACGCTAAGTCCTGTGGTTATATAGCTTAATATTTCACTTGCCAATATCAGCATCACCATAATACCCACTCCAAGCCCTGACCAAAGATATATATTACTATTAAAATCAGTTGATAAAACGAAGGCGATATAACCTGCAATGATTACGGCCAGCAATAAGAATAGATGAAAAAGAATTATCGGAACAGCCTTTTTAGGTTGTCTTCGTAAGTTTTCATCCGTGCTGGTAATAAACTCCGGAAGAAGGGTTCTCATAAGCATATCGATTTCTTCGTTAGACTTTGATAATAATAGAAACGCTCCTTCATCCTTCTCGTCTCCTGCTCCCACATTAACAAGTTCTATGCTTTTCTTATGAAAAACTCTAGAAATGGCAGGTTCCACTATTTTAATGGCGTTAATCCTATCTATTGGTATTTCGTAAGTTCTTTTCTTTAATAATCCTTGGGAGATAATAATTTTCTTCCCAAGTCTTTTGGCCCTAAAATCGAAGAATTTTAAAAATGAAATAACCCCTTGGGATGCGCTGGTACCTATACCAATCAATATGGCCACCAATCCCCCTAGGGATTTTATGAATATATCCACAAAATCTTCAGATATATCTATGAATCCCAAAAGGACTATTATCAATGCAAACATTATTATAAATGAAACTATACTCGACAATGGCAAAGCATAAAAGGAATGAAGGAAAATATCCTTTACCGAATACACAACGTCATAATCTTTCCTGTTAAACAGCTTCACCTCTTCAATATCTTCTTTATCGTCCTTGGCTATGGCAACCAGCTTCATAACTTCCGCTTTAAATTCCAAAGCCTTGTCTTTTTTCAAAACTATCTTTATATCCGTCTCGTTGGATGTTGATAAAGAATCTGTATCAATTTTAATCTTATAGGTTCCTAAAATCTGTTCAAATATGTTCTGTTCCAGGTTTACATTGGATATATTTTTAATGCCATATGTCTTATGTTTTCTGTTAATTGTATTTCTTTCAATATCAATGGCATTCTCATCAATGCTTATCAATGTCTTATACCATATTCTGTACTGTATGAACACATAAGTACCCATGCCAATAATTACCGATATAAGCCCAATAAAAACGCCTAATGAAGGTGCTGTTTTTATCCCTACTAAAATACTACCGATATCATCTATATTATTTACAAGCATAATAGCCACTACAATAAACAGTGCCCCTAAATTTTCGATAATAATGCTTGGATGACACCTGAATTTATCCCTATTCATTATTGCTCTCCAATATTTTATCTTCTCTTACTATCTCATTGATCCTGTTTTTAAGTGTTGCTGCTATTTCTTCCGCCTTTTCTCTTTCCAAAAACCTGATGGTTACATCTCCTCCCGCAGTGGTAACTTCGACTTTCGCAAGCTTGTACATTCTATCGATGGGACCTTGGGAAATCTCTATTTTGTGCAATCTCTCAATAGGTACAATCCTTCTTGTTATCCAGATAAATCCTTCTATGACATCAATTTCTTCATCGGTTATCCTATATTTATATCTTTTATATCTGATTATAGGAATGAATATAACAAAGATCAATTCAATTACCAGTAAAACCGATAATGAAATTACAAGCCATTTTACTTCCCATAAAAATATGGAAAGTATTATTGAGATAATCAAAGTAATAACAAAAAATACGGCGGCAGCAAGCCTCATACAGTTTATTGCTTTTTTATTCAACGCTTTAAATTCAGACATTTTAACCTCTATTTCTTCCATGAGCTTTTTAACCCAACAATACTATTAAATACTTTAAGCCCGTCATTTGAAACTTTATCGTCTAATATATAATATCCTTTTCTGAAAAACTGGAATCTTTCTCCATGGTTTGCCTCATCTATTTTAGGCTCTGCATAACCATATATTTCCTTTAGGGATTCCTCGTTAAATTCATAAATCTCCTCTTCGTTTTTTACCATCAAATAGTCATATTCTCTGATTTTAATCTTTACGGCTGTACTGGCTTCAACAAAGTGTATTGTGCCCTTTACTTTTCTTCCTGCAAAACCACTACCGCTTCTTGTTTCTTTATCATAGGTGCATAGCAACTCTTTTATCGAACCATCTTCATTTTTTATAACTTCTTCACAGGTTATAAAGTATGAACCTTTAAACCTTACTTCATTTCCCGGAAAAAGTCTAAAGTATTTCTTTATAGGCACCTCCATAAAATCATCTCCGTCTATCCAAAGTTCCCTTCCAAACGGAATCTCTCTGTTACCCATTTCCGGAATGTTTCTGTTGTTCTCCACCTCGCACATTTCTATTTCATTCTCAGGATAATTTGTTATTATCACTTTTATTGGATTGGTCACCACATTTCTGGCTTCAACCCTATCCTTTAAATCATCCCTTACACAAGCCTCCAGTTGTGCAATATCCACAGTGGAATTAGCTTTAGCTACTCCAATATCATCGCAGAAGGTCCTGATGGCTTCCGGCGTATAACCACGTCTTCTTAATCCTGCAATTGTAGGCATTCTCGGATCATCCCAGCCCTCTACGATTCCATCGTCAACTAATCCTTTTAATAACCTTTTGCTCATAACCGTATTTGTAAGATTTAATCTTGCAAATTCAATTTGCTTTGGAGGATTTGGCCAAAAGCCTACTTCCTTCAATACCCAGTCATATAAAGGTCTGTGGTCTTCAAATTCCAACGTGCATATGGAATGAGTTATCCCTTCTATCGCATCTTCTATGGGATGGGCAAAATCATACATGGGATATATACACCACTCTTCTCCGGTATTGTGATGTTCTGCGTGGGCAACTCTGTAAATTATTGGGTCTCTCATATTTATATTAGGTGAAGACATATCAATTTTTGCTCTTAGTACAGCTTCCCCGTCCCCATATTCTCCTAATTTCATTTTTTCAAATTTTTCCAGGTTTTCCTCTACACCACTGTTCCTATAGGGACTATCCTTACCTGCTTCAGTCAATGTCCCCCTATATTCTCGCATTTCTTCTGCATTCAAATGACAAACATAGGCTTTTCCGCTTTTAATCAGCTCCAAAGCCGCCTTGTACATGGTATCAAAATAATCCGAAGCCCAAAGCCTTTTATCCCATTGAAATCCCAACCATTTTACATCTTCTTCAATGGAATTTACATACTCTATATCTTCCTTAACCGGATTTGTATCATCATATCTTAGGTTACATTTCCCCTTATATTTTTTAGCCGTACCAAAATTCAAACATATTGATTTAGCATGACCTATATGTAAATATCCGTTTGGCTCCGGTGGAAACCTGGTATATACCTTATTACCATAAGTTCCTTCTTCCAAATCCTTATCAATTATATTGTGAATAAAATTGCTTTGCATTTCCTTTTCCATTATTAATCCTCCAATGTTAGCATACTCAAGTTATTATATCATAACGGATTTTTTTTAACAAGAATTAACCCTTTAATTTCAAGCTATACAATTAAAAACTCCCGGTTAATACCGGGAGCCAATTATGGTTCTATAATAAATGTTGGGGTAACTAGAAATGGTTATCTCAACATTTTTTAATTTTTTGCAAAAAAAGAATGAGCATAAGCCCCAACCTTGATATAATTGAATCACCACAAACCAATAT